>Ga0316207_10002145_pt1 | contig 21268 bp, 8 predicted proteins | sample 6weekpyrite_MG_FD_204943 | JGI IMG/M metagenome (GOLD analysis project Ga0316207, IMG submission 204943) | Microbial mat bacterial communities from mineral coupon in-situ incubated in ocean water Damariscotta River, Maine, United States -... | ecosystem: Environmental > Aquatic > Marine >...
AGGTTTAACAGCAATGTTAGGCCTTTTTTATATGTTACGTATGTAATGTTAAATATGGAAAAAGATGCATGTTTATGAATGGGATGCATCACATGGGAAATGCATCAATATTATTTTTAATTGACGGCATTATCAGTTCGCCGACTGCATTTGGCGCTCGACTAAACGCAATATTTGAAATAAACATTTATGATATCGAACGCATAGAGGTATTACGTGGGCCGGTTTCTGCGTTATACGGTGCTGACGCATTTGCTGGCGTAATCAATATTGTAACCAAAGGCGGGGTAGGTAGCGCAATAAATAACGTTGGTACAGAGATAAGCAACCATAAAGATGCAAAAATCTGGGGACATCAACAATTTGTGAACAACCTCGGGCGGTTTAATTTGTCATATAACCTGACTCGAGATAAAAGTGAAAAAATTTACATAAAACGCGATGGTCAAACGCTTTACGATGAAATGTTCGGGACGAATGCGTCATTAGCACCAAGCAATATCGATTACAGTTATCATTCCAGTAGTCTTCAATTAGATTGGAAAAAGAAACATTTTCAAACCCAATTTAAATGGCAAACACAATTTGATAAGAAATTGGGTGCATCCGGTGCTGAGGTAATTATTCCGGAGAATAATCAAGCGACAATTCAGTTGGCTGAAAGTAGCGTAAAATACAAAAATACTTTTTGGGATAATTCGCTAAAGTTCGATGCTAACACAGCAATATCGTACTACAAATTTGATAAATCGGATTCCAGTCCTCACCACGTAACGTTTCCAGCGGGTGCGTTTAACAATGGGTTTCCGGAAGGAGTTGTCGATGAGCAGTATTCTACAGAATTATTTTTTCAGTCTGACGTAAAATTGAGATATCGTTATTCTCTCAGTGAAACAACAATCGGGGCAGGATTTAATATTCTACGATTGATATCAAATCAATATTGGAGAAATTTTAGCATAGATGATAACGGTGTTTTATCACCTCTCCCCGAAGTTTCTGACTTTAGTCAAGATGTTGCCAACGCCATGGATAGAGACAGGAAAAACTATCATATAATGTTTCAAAATAGTTTAAATGTTTTTAACGATCTCGATTTGCTTATAGGAATACGATATGACAAAAATACGGATTTTGGCGACTATATTAGTCCTCGTTTAGGTGCCGTTTGGCATGCAGATTATAATAAAACAGTAAAATTTCATTATGGCAGGGCATATCTTACACCATCTATGTTTTTAATGTTTTCGCCAAAAGAAAGTTCTTTTTATCAAGGCAACCCAAACCTTAAGCCACAGTCCATCGACATGTTTCAATTTTCTTTTATTCATCAATTTGTCAATTCAACGGTAAATTATGGAATTTATTATTTCAAATTGAACAACATGTTTTCCTTTGATAACGGTGCAATTGGATCACTGTATAATGCAGACACTACCCAAACTGGCTATGGCGCACAAATTGAATTGACACGAAAATTTGATTGGCTTAATGTTGTGGGAAATTATAGTTTTCAAGATGCAGAGCTTTCTAATGGCAAAGCGCCCGCGATATACATTCCTAAGCATATGGTGTTTCTTAATATCTTTACAAATCTATTTCAAAAATGGAAATTTGCATTGACCGCAAGTATCAATAGTGAAAAAGAATTATCAAGTAAAGATCACAGAGGCACAATCAAAGGATACACTGTAATTAATGGTAAAGTAGAATATCAGTATTCCAATCAATTCAGCATTTTTACGACCGTTAAAAACATTTTTGATTCTGATGCGCGATCTGCTAGTTTTTCTCCTGGATATGCCTTACCAGGTCATGTGCCGTTATATGGGCGAACTTTCTTGATGAATTTAAGTTATAATTACTGATTGTATAAACAAAAAAATAACAACATAATAAGATTTTTTATTGAAAAATGAAATAATCGGTTTTAATAAAACAATATTTACCTGTCTATGAATATTTTTATCACTACATTGTTTTTTTTAGCTATTGATAATTGAAATTTTAATTTTACTGTAAGAGGAAAAAACACCATCTAGTAATCACTAAATACATTCTTTAACTTCTCATTATCTAAATTCCAAAACAAATAATTTTGAACATTCTATCTCGATGGAAATTGAGACATATCGTGAAATATTGTGTGCTCAAAAAAACGGGCAGTTCACCTGGCGTCTTGTATTTTCGTTTTACATATCTCTGTTTGATCTAATCCTCTCTATGTCTGCTAATCAAAGATTTTGACGTTGCAATGATATATTTAATTGAGATATAACAGTACATTATAAATAAGGTATTAGTTCAAGTTACTCACAAAACCTATCCTTATTCGTTAGCTGAGAGTTGCACACCTCCCAAATAAAAACCCTGAGCCATAATTAAACAATCAACTTGGATGACATAAAATAAACACCACTCTAGCAAATCTTAATTAGTACCCGGTAGAAAATCCTCTAAAACAAAATTAAGACAGATCAATAATCTGTTTCTTCGCAACACGTGGAGATTTTTAGGAATTATTTTTTTGATGTTTTAACTTTTGTGAAATCACAGTTAAGAAGACAATAAATATGTACTTCACAATCATTAGCGAGTAAGCGCCTCCTTCACATACTGAACTGAAAAATTCGCGTAGCTTGTTAAAATGAATGCTCGAATTTAGACTAATAATTACACTGTTTTTGATATGATAATTCATCTTAAATTTGCTGTTTGTGTACCCCATCAACTATTTTTGAGTAATTCATCCCGGCTCTACTTTTCTAGATCAAAATAACTTTTGATATTTTTCAATAAAGTGTTTTATACTTCTTCGGACGGAATAATTAAAAATAAGAGTAATAAGGCAATTCTGGGGATGATAGTATGCAAAATATATTGCATTACAATATGTTACTATTTTGAAAATACTACTATAATTAACAGAGACGCGTTAATATTTCTGATAGATCGTAGTTCTTTCTAAAAGGATTATGATCCATCTAACATTTCACCTTTTAATTCTTCCAATCAACATTTCCTATAAATATTCGTATTTTTTGTACGAATGAATTTTGTTTAATTTGCATGTAAGCCAACGCTTACAAAACATTTTCTGCCGATTTTAACAACTATCTGAATTATTAAACCAGTGAAAAAAATGAAAAATATTTACCCTAAATTAATCACCTTAATCTTTTTGTTAGTCTGCGTTACCAAAATTCAAGCGGGAATAAATGACAATAGCTATTATGATGAAATTTCTGCAGCAAAAACTAATGTAGCGGGGGAATCTAAAGGTGTTTTTGGTGTATCCAGTTCAGGAAGTTCTATTTATTCAATAAATGTGAAACTACCCAATGGATTTGCAGGTGTTCAACCGAGTTTGTCGATTAATTACAACAGTGACATTGGTAATGGCCTACTGGGTGTTGGATGGAGTGTTGGTGGTTACTCCCAAATTCATCGATGCAATCCTACCATTGCGCAAGATGGCGTAAATGGTTTAGATGATGTTGATTACGATGGAAACGATCCTCTGTGTTTAGATGGTGCAAGGCTTGTCTCTGTGGATGCCACATCATTACCCGGTGGAGTTGCCGGTGCATGCAACGATGAAGATACTGTTGAGGCCGTCTATTTGACTGAAGTTGATTCATATTCCCGAATTACTGCTTGTATTGCAGCAAATACAACTCCTTATAAGTATTTTAAAGTTTGGTCCAAATCGGGAAAAGTTATTGAGTATGGTTCAACACTGGATTCTCGAATTGAAATTGCCATTAATGCATCAAATGAGATAAAAACTCACACTTGGTCAATTAGTAAAGTTAACGAAATACGAGGCCAATCTAGCCTAACCAAGCGTAGTGTAAAATACTATTACCAAACAACTTATTCACACTCAGCTGATTATGACCAAGTTACTGTAGAACACTACCCAACCGCCATTACTTATACAAGTACAACTAACATCAATGCCTCAAGAACGGTCAGATTTATATATAGTGATAGACAAGACAATTATTCTTACTTCTCTCATGGTTTAAAATTTTCACAAACAAAACGTATTGCTGCAATCAATGTATTCATGGGTACCATTGGAGTAGAAGCCAATCTAAAAGAACTCGTGCCACGGGAAAGCGAAAAAGGCGAACCCGTACTAATATTCAAATATATGGAAAGTGGAACAAACAAACAAAGTTTATTATCTGAATTTAGCGAATGTGCATTATCCGAATGCCTGCATCCCATGGAAATTGATTGGTACAATTCGGCAAGAAAATACAATAAAAAAGAGTCGATAATCACAAATAGTATATATGCAGATCCAGTAATTCTTGATATGGATGGTGATGATATACAGGATATTTTTTATCTCTATGACCAAGCAGGATATGGATACCCAAATTGGAAATTATTTAAAGGAACATTGATAAATTCTGGAAAAGATAAAACTGAAGATGTGAGTTACCAGGAGCTTGATATAGACTTCCGACAAATGGGGTATAGTCAATGGGGACTTACAACATTTTTTCCGATTGATTATGATAATGATGGAAAGTCAGAGTTATTAGTCAATTTGAAGCATAGTAGTAGTGAACAAGCCACCTGGATTGTCTTTATGTATGATGGTAGCTCTTTTACCAGTATAAATACTGGCAAGCTTGTACACGCAAGTAGTTATACAGCCGATATTAACGGCGACACCTATAAGGACATAGTTTTTAGAAAATCCGATAATAATTTTTGGGTTTATCCGGGATCAGCAACAGGCTTTCTTGACGAAGAACCCTTGATGGAAGTAACTACGTCAGGAACGCAACAAATTGTCGATTTAAAAGGTTTTCTGAATCTATCAGTGCAGCAATCCGTGGGCTTTCAAGATTATAATGGAGATGGCAGAGAAGATTTTTCAACTTTTGATCAAGATAATTGCACTCGATATGTCTCTCTTTCAAGTCAGTCGAGTTTTTCTTTTAAGAAAATCGAATCGCATAATTGCAAAAATTTTAGCATTATCGATGTCAATGGAGATTCAAATATTGATTTTTTAGTATGGAAAGAACCTGCAACTAGTAACAATTTTGATTTACTTCTTAGCAATGGAGTTGAAGTAGCTGAATTAACGAATGCAATAGATACTGGTGTTCCTCGGTTGTTAGTGGGAATGTATTTTTCTGTTGATTACAATGCGGATGGTTATCAAGACATACTGAGTCATTGTGCTGCTTCCCCATCATCAATTAATTCACTGCTAATTAGTGTGGGGCTGGATTGTAACAAATGGAATTTGTGGGTATCCAATGGAGATGGGACTTTTGAATTGCAAGTATTAGATATTGCAATTGACCTTAAAGATCATGCTGATGTTCCATCGAAAAAAAATGTGCGAATATTTGACGCAAATAGTGATTCTTACCCGGATTTATTGGTTAATACAGAGAGTGACGATGGTTGGGTAATTTATTATAATCGAAAAACGTCAAGTTTTTACGAAGCAAGTAATAAAGTTAAAAGCTTTAATTCAAAGTATTTTCAACCAACGTTAATAGCATATAAATCAGCAAGCTCTTCTTCCGTTTATGAACAGACATCTACAAGCACTTCTAGCTTTCCGATTGTTTCTGCCAGACTGAGCAAAGCCGTTGTCGAAGGGTACTCAAGTTATCCTACTGGAAAAATATTCCAATATAGAAATAGCAAAATAAACTTGCAAGGAAGAGGTTGGCTGGGTTTCGAAGAAATTATTTCAACGGATGCATTTACGAATATATCAGAGCATTCTTATTATATTCAGCCATTTCCAAAAACTGGAATGCTGGCGAGAAAACAAGTATACCTATTGGAGGAGGGAAGCGACCATTCTAATGTTTGTGGTGATAATAAGGTGTGTTTAACAGATAGTATTTCTTCCCCATCATCAAGAATTCAATCCTACACTAGTGAAATTCCGATTTATCAACTCTATTCAACTGGGTCAAGTCAACAATTTTATCACTTTCAAGAAAATGGTGAGACCACTGAAAAACAAAGTACTTTACAAAAAGTAATTGTCTCTTCTGAAACAATAGATCAATTTGGTAATCAAGAATCGCTGTCTGTTTCGACCTATCCTTTATCAGTTTCCACAAATTATTTGGATTATTTTACAACGACTACCGAGATGGATTATGCATGGAATTCCATAGGAAATGGTAGTGTTGATAGTGCTTTTGTTAACAACGATCGTTGGTTTGTCAGTGATATAAAGTCAAATTCTTTTTATACAAGTGGTCCATCCTATAATACTAATAGCAACACTTTTAATATTGAAAGCAGCGAAACACTATCTACAACGTATGATTATCATTCTGGTGGTTTTCTTTCATGTCAAGCAACACAAAAAAATGATGGAATTTATACCGTAGAAAAATGCTATGAATATGACTCGCTTGGCAACATATCATTGATTAAAACAGGCGGATTTGACGGGCAATTTAACGACAATGGAATTGCTATCAATAGCAACATAAAAAGCTATAGCTGCAAGAATATCAGATATATCGGAACAAGTTTATATAGCATAACCGAACAGTCTATTGAAACAACGGCAGGTGCCTGTGACGCGAACGGTTCATTTATTGGGAATATACTAACAAGCAGCCAAAAAAATAACGTATATGGTGGATACGTTTCTCAAAATACGACACCCAACGGAATTTCCTCAAGCTTATCAAAGGATGGTTTCGGACGAACACTTTCCGTCACAACTCCTGTTGATGACGAATTAGATAAAATAATTAAAACAACATATAGTGACTATTTGGGTGATTGTGGAGACTGCACTAACTCATTGCCTTTTGCCATAGAGGAACAAATGGTAAGTGGAACAAATTCAATACCAAAAACTAAAAAGTATTTTAATTCATATGGCCAAGAAGTATTAAATAAATCAAAAGCTTTTGATGGTTCTGATATCTGTGTTAAATCTCAATACTATTTTCTTGGGATTCATACAGGAAAAATTGAAAAGCAAACATTACCATATAAATGTATAGATGGAGAAGTCAATGCATTAGCCACGAATTATTTCTATGATTCAATTAATCGATTGACTACTAGAGTCGCACCAAGCAATGCAACCACAGTATACACATACGATGGATTGACAAGTGATGGATATAAAACAACGACAGCGACTCAAAGGGAAAACGAAGATAACAGCACTTTTCAAGTTGAAAAACGAATTGAATACAGCAATTCACTTGATTGGTTGATTAAATCGATCGATGCTGCAGGTACGATACACACAGTAACTTCCGAATATTTTCGAGACCAAAAGGGTAGGTTAAAACAAGTTAAAATTGCTAACGATGGAGCACATGCGATTTCCTATAATTATGATAAATTGGGACGTGTCGTGGAAATGTCTGACCCAAGCATGGGTTTAACAAAGTATGCTTACAACGCCTTCGGAAAGCTAGTCTGGCAAAAAGATAATCAGGATATCCCCATCATTACAAAAATAGCGTTTGACGGATTTGGACGAAAAATACAACGTAGTTATCAAGCAGCAGGTTCAAGCAATCCCTCTTTGACGGAATTCTGGGCTTACGACAGCTCAGCTCAAAATGCTCAAGGAATGATTAGCAGTACCAGTAATTCAGAAGGATTTAGCGAAACTTATCGTTATGATAACCACCACGGAAAGCTTGAAAAAATAAGCTCAATAATTGATGGGGTAACTTACGAAAGAGACTACATATACGATTCTTTTGGCCGACTCCAAAATCTAATTTTACCGGGCGGACATAGTGACACACGACTATATAGTAAAGTCGAATATTCTGGTAGTTACCGAAGCAAGATATGTATCGTTCCCAATATACAAGGCTCATGTGAGAGTGACGATATACTATGGGAAGCCAAAGATTATGAACTCGATGGAAATATAAAAGAAGAAAATCGCGGAAGTATTAATACAAAATACACTTATCATAATGGACAACGTCGCTTGACTGGTATTTTGAGCTCAAGAATTGCGGGCGCATCCTTTGAGCTTGGCAAAATACAAAATCTTTCTTATCGATATGACAATATCGGCAATCTAGACCAGGTAACTGACTTAAATCGACTAGGCGAAAATAATACCTTCGGTGTCACAGAAAACTATTTGCACGATTATATGAATCGAATAATTGTAGCTCCCTTGCAAACTTTTAAACATAATTCTTTTGGTAGTATTGAATATATGACGAGGTCATTGGGTTCACCTATTAACAATTACTATTCTTACGGCGAAAATAATCAACCAAAAAATGCAGTGACAAGTATTGGCCCAGACAGTATTCGTACTTATCCTGCATCTCCAACTCTAGGTGATGCCAATGGTGATGGCAATGTCAATGGCGCTGATATCGCGTATACAAGTAATCAGATAATTGGATTAAAAAACGCAAATGGAAATCCCGACTGTAGTTCGTCAGCTGGTATAGATATAAAAGATGTTCAATGTCTAATGAAGTTGAGTAATTATTCTGGAGATGAACATGGCAAAATGTTTGTATATGACAAAAATGGTAATATGACATCCGGGGGTGGGCGTTTAATTAAATACACTGAATTCAATAAACCCTATTCGATCGAAAAGGAAGGGGCTGTTGTTACATTTGATTACAATTCGAATCATATGCGATATAAAAAGACAACTGAGCAGTATGGTGAAACAAAGATTACACGTTATCTCGACAAACAATATGAAGAAATTACTCTGGATAACGGTGACATAATTAATCGATATTTTATAGTTGTTGCAGGAAAAACCATTGCCATCATAAGTAAAGGCGTCGATAACCCTATTTATGATAAAACGGAGATATTACACAATGATAGACTCGGTAATGTTGTAGTCATTACTAATCCAAATGGCCACCTAGTTGAACGTTTCGCATATGAACCATATGGAAAACGTATTGTAGCCAGGTGGATTGATGCCAAGGTTTCTAATTTGTCAACAAACTTTAACTCCAGAACATTTACCCAACACGAATATTTACCAGAAGTAGGCTTAATTCACATGAACGGCCGCGTTTATGATCCGGAGATAGGTCGCTTTCTCAGTCCTGATCCAGTTGTTCAATCTCCGAACCTCAGTCAATCCTGGAACCGTTATTCCTATGTGATGAATAGTCCGCTTCGTTATTCTGACCCGAGTGGTCATTTATTTCTTGTTGATGATTTTGTTATTGGATTTGTGAAGGGCTTTGTTAGGAACACAGATTATCCGTTTACAGGTGCGTGGAATGGGGCCTTAAAAGATACAAAAAATTCCTTCAAAATATGGGGTGGATTATTTAGAGGTGATGCGGGGCAGATTGCCTCACGTTTTACTCTGGAGTTGCCACAAACTGTGTTGGGTTTCGGTGCTGCTCATGCTACCAATACCTTATTTAATGTAAATAAAGTGGAGTATTGGGGTGGTGCGACAGTAATTCAAAGAAATGATAGTAATGGTGGAGCATTTGTATTAGGCAGTTATATAAATGGTGGAAAAACAATTGAGGCAGATCCAAATAACTCTCTATTTCAACATGAATACGGGCATTATCTGCAAAGTCAGGCAGCGGGTTGGGGCTATTTATCGAGATATGCTATTCCAAGTTTTATTGACGACATAAAAAACAATAGGAATGACCATATGCTTTCCAGCATTGAACAAGACGCGAATGCAAGAGCATTCACATATTTCAATGAAAATGTTGCCGGATTTTATGACACAAATCCCCTTGATGCGAACGGTTGGGATTTTGGTTACAATCCTATAGACATCAACAATCAGGGCCTAAGTTCATTTGGTGTTTACGTAGATTTTCATAATCCCAATGATATGCAAGCCGTATTTGGCTTACAGGTCGAAGCTCATTTTTTCGATATTATTGCGCCACCACTTATTTTTACTCCACTGGGAGTTTCTCCTGTAATTGGAATGGGAATTTATAATGCATTCGATAATTAGAAGAAAAATAATAATTTTGAGTGTTGGTCAGTATAATTTCACTTATTATGGAATGTTATTTTAATGATGAATAGATTTTTCAATATTGTGGGGGTACACGTTTTATGCATTTCATCATTTTCATGTACTCTTAATAGTGTTGGCCACAAATCAATTCGATACGAAAATAACTCAAAAGAAGTAGTATGCTTTTCGACTTATTTTGGCTATCCAAAACCAGTGTTTGATTGCCCTTGGGGATTTAGAACTCTTCCGGCCAATAGTCATTATGAATTTAGAAAGCATAGTGGTAATTTTGAGACTCTGATATCAAATCTTGGCAAGTTACAAATTTATATTGTATCAGGTGAGTTTTGTAAAATGGAAAAATGTCAATTGGTTCGTGATCAGCAACTATGGATCGAAAGGTATGAATTAAATGTTGATGATCTCGATAAATTGAACTGGAAAATTGTTTATGAAGGTACTAAGTAAACAATTATTTTTAGTAATGTGAAATTCTATAGCAACTACATATTTATATAACTTTGAATTTGGTTGACGAACAATGAAAAATTATAAGACAAATATTACTCTTTTTTGCTTTTTGGTATTATGTTTAGTCAGTAGCGGTTCTTTTGCTACTACTTACATTAAACTGGAATCCAAGATATCAACCCTGGGAAAAACAGTTTTGGTACCTGTCAGTCTGAGTAATTATAATCAAGTCTCAGCCATACAATTTGAAGTCACCTATGATCCAGTAAAACTAAAATCATACTCCCCATCAAGATCGTTAACAGGAAATATTTTGCCACTACTGGGTAATCATCGAGTGTTTTCTCATGAAGCTGTTCCCGGTATCAGAAAAATTATTATCGTACCGGATATACAACAATCCAGATTACCATCAGGTGAAATACTTTATATCCCTTTTAAAGTGATCTCAGCATTGACTAATGCGGATGGGGCTATCACCTTAAGTCCTACTACTACGATGATCAATTCAGCTGGCACACAGATAACGGATTTTATTGCACAATCAGGCACGATTCTCTCTCCTTCAGGACAAGATTATATTGATAGTGATGGTGACGGGTATTCTGATTCAATAGAATTAGTGGTAGGTACGAACCCCAACGATTTGACTTCAGTTCCTTCTGATTCAGATAAGGATTTTATACCTGATAGTCAGGATTTAGATCCCGATGGTGATGGTAATGGGCAAGTAGATAGATATGGAAATGATCCATTTCCAAATACCACTTATTTTGATCCCAAAATTGTACTTAACAGTCATTCTGTTTTTAATGAAGGCCAACCGATAAGTATAGATGCCAATATTGTTTATCCTCACCCAGATTCATTGGGGCCTACGGTATCAATCGCTGCAGGTGTTATTCCAGATGGTATGAGCTTTACTGACAATGGCGATAATACATTTACTCTTTCAATGGATGACACCTGGGGAAAACCTGGATATTTGATGGCAGAAGTCATTACCACTACATTTTGGCAAACCAGAAGTCATAAAATTGGCTTGTATATAAAACCCAATACTTTTGAGTATACGGATACATCATCTACTTTTTTGCCCTCACCACCTAGTAATGTGGGTACAAGATTTGGACAATCATTATTGATCGCAAATAATGGTTTGAACGTATCAGTAATTTTTGATGATGAGGTGCCGGATTCTTTTAACTATACACATGGCCGCTATGAGTTTGGTGTGGAGAACAATAACTACATATACAATTATGCTTTTTCAATTGATCGAATTTTAAGAAAACATGAGATAAATATCGATAGTTCGGGAGAGACTCGATCCTACCAATATTGTTCATTTAACACGCCTCTCTCAAGTGAAGAGTGCGGATTAGACCTTTATACCTACGTAAGTTACGAAGGTACAAATATTAGTAATGGATGGGTACGTGATCACGGAATACAAAATGCTGGCCAAGATGATTATTACATCGGAACCAATGAAAACTATAAAGTTAGTGGGAACGGACAATATATCGTATTTGAAGCAATTTATAAACGATTTGACTGTGGATTTTCTGAAGGACGAGATGTTATCGATTTACTTATTGTGGATAGCTATAATCGACTTGCAAAAAAAATATATCATCGTCCAATAGATTGTAATTCACATCCAATTAGATTTTATGACATAGATAACAATGCAAACTATGTTATATATTTAGATCCGGTTACTAATCATCTTATACGTTACTCTATAGATAGTGGAGAAAAAAATACTATCGTAGATACTCAAGGCATCTATCCTTCGGTTCCACCAATGTCTGGAACCAACAAGAAAACTATATTGTTATCAGGGTCTGGAAACTACCTTTATTTATTAAATAATCTAGTTAATAAAATATCGCGTTATTCCCTTTCAGAAAATTTTTCAGAAACATTAGATGTTGAGATTGATGGGCAAGAATTAATTAAAGTAAGTGAAGATGGTACGCATGTATTTTATCGCCATGATAATCTATTAAAAATATTAGATACCGAAACGCTACAAATTAGAACACTTGACACTATTGATCTCGCTGACTGGACTAATATGCTTCATATCAGTTCCATGGGTAACGCCTATGTTTTTCAGGATTTTAATCCTGACTTGGGGCGGTTAGCGCCACGATACGGACGGATTTTTGAGGCTGTACAGTTGGCAAATTTACCGCAACGTTCATCAGTCTTCGCAGGTCAATCAATAACTTTAGACCCTTTGAGTTATGAAACTAGTGAAAATGGCCAGCCACTAAGATTATTGAGTGTGAATTTTCCAGATAGTAATAAAGCCACTGTCAATATTAATGCAAATGGTACTATTACATATTCGCCAAATTGGGATATGAATGGATTAGATACCTTCACTTTTTCGTTCGAAGATGATACGCAACAATATCCAGCTAAACGAATATTGATACAAGTCAATGTTAGTTTGGATCCTGACGGTGATGGAATTAATAATGACATTGATGCAGATGATGATAATGATGGAATTCTGGACGTCGACGAGCCTTCAACACAGTGCGCAATTTTGGTGGATTGCGATGGTGACGGAGTAAGCGATTTATTTGATAAGTTCATTATGGATGCTGGTGCGGACGCTGATACAGACGGCGATGGCATTGCAGATAATTATTATTTTGTCATAGATGGTGTGCGTACTGCGGTTGTAAATGAGTGGCTCTCTGACACTGATGATGACAATGATGGATTAACTGATGCACATGAAAACAGAATTGGGTCTGATCCGTACGATGTAGACACTGATAATGACGACTTTTATGACTACGAGGAAGTCGTGTTAAATATGGGTAACTCTGACCCGTTACTGGCAATTTCAGGTGCGCAGCAAGGGCAACAAACCTATGACTTAACATGGGTCAATAGCTTAGGTCGCAGTAGTTTCTACGAAAACACCGAAGCCACGGCCGTTGATGGCCAAGGAAATGTTTTCCTCGGTGGCAACTTCAAATACACAATGGATTTCGATCCAAGCACCGATGTTGATGAAAAAACCTCAGGCTATTACCATGATGCCTTTGTTACAAAATTTGACGCTAGTGGTAATTATATGTGGACATGGCAAGCCAATGGTTACTACGAATCGAAAACATATGCCATAAAGACTGATAGCAATAACAATGTTTATGTCACCGGCTATTATGCACAAAGTACAGACTTTGGTGGCACAACGTTAACAGGGAATAACTTTACTACATTCATTGCGAAACTTGATCCAAACGGAAATTTGTTATGGGTTAGAGAAATAGAAGGGACCTATTTAGATTACGGCTACGACCTTGCTGTGGATCAAAACAACAATGTCTATGTGGGTGGTTTTACTCGGTCAACCAGCATCACGTTTGATGCAACCGATACACGTAACAAAGCTGGCGCAGGTGACGCCTTTATCACGAGAATTAATAGTGACGGTAGCTATAGCTGGAGCAAATTAATTGGCGCTTCTGGTGGATATACCTATGGCTATACCGTCGGTATTGATGCAAGCCATGTTTATTTTGGTGGAAAGTTTGGTGCTTACAATACGGATTTTGGTGATGGCGTATTACGTAGCCCAACAGGGTACTATGATGGATTTGTCGTCGCACTTTCACATGACGGCGTTGGTAGCGAAGGCCAAGTGGATTGGGTTTGGACTGCGTCGGATGAAGTAACGGATCTTGCGATAACTTCGAGCGGGCTCTATATTCACGGTAAGTATGCAGGTGGCAGTGATGAATTTGATCCCAACGGTAGCGGTAATTATATTACATTAAATTCCGGAACTAATTATTGGTTTACAACGCATTTACTCGCCAGCAATGGTAGTTTAACGAATGATGTTTTAATACAAACCAATTTGTATGAATCAAAAGATATTGCAACTGATGCCAATAATAATTTATTTATCACTGGTACTTTTCAAGTAGATCGTTATTTCGATTCAGTCTCTGGTACAGACATGCACTACACCAATGGCTATCAGGATGTCTTTATCAGTAAATACACGCCAGGATTGATTTACGATTGGACAAAAACCTTTGGTGGCACTTCTTCTGAGAATGCAATGGATGTTGCTGTTGGTCCAAGTGGCGGCGTTTATCTTGCTGGAGAATATTTCAATACAGTAGACTTTGATCCAACGGATGCGGGAATAGAAGAACGCACCTCTCAGGGAAGTCGTGATCTGTTTGTGATGGGTTTTGACTCTTCAGGTTCAACACCTAGTATCGATTCTGATGGCGACGGGATCCCTGATGATATTGAACAACTATATGGAATGGATCCTAATGATGTAAATGATGCTGCACTAGACCTAGATGAAGACGGTCTCAGCAACTTGAAAGAATATCAACTTGGATCAAAACTACATCGTACAGACAGTGATTTGGATGGCTTAACGGATCAGCAGGAAGTTATGTATGGAACAAATCTAGTCTATAGTGATTCTGATGACGATGGTCTTAGCGATATCGCCGAAATACAAATAAAATCGAATCCACTTGTCACCGATTCTGATCGTGACGGTATTGACGATGGTGTTGATTCGAATCCCGTGGGAGACAAACCTCTATACAGCCACGGGCAGGTTAACCACTATGGATGGCCGTTAGTAGCCAATTCAAGTATCACAACAAATGCAATTGGGCACGATGGTAGTGTTTATACCTATATGCAAATAAATACGTATTCCAACTCTAGCTTTGTAAATATGGATTTTAGCAATCGAACTGTCGATGAATGGCTTTTAGATCCATCGGGATATGATCAATTCATTGTAAAAACCGATGCACAAGGTAATTATCAATGGACATATCGTGTTCCAAATACGCAAACGCTTGATATGGGCAGATTCCCCGGTTATGACAATTGGAACGTAGAGCTTGAGACGGACAGAAACGGCAATGTTTTTATTACTGGTTTGTTTAGTGGAACCGTTGATTTTCAAACAGACAAATACTTAGATGGTTCGAACTCAACAGGTGCAGGAGTTCATGATGCTGGATTCACCTATGACAGATATTTAATGAAAATAGACCCCAATGGCCAATATTTGTGGAGCGCTAGCTTTGCTGGTGAAAGCTCAAATTCCATTGGAATTACAGGATCGGGTAATGCGTCAGGCGGAGACATTGCTATTGATAAAGTGGGTGATGTTTTTGTTTCTGGAGGGTTGAGCAATAAAAGTGATTCATTTCTTGCTAAGATTTCAACGAATGGAGAATTAATTTGGAATCTTGTTCAAGCAGGAGAAACATCGATTGGCTCAATAAATGCGAAATCTGATGGATTCGTGATTACTACATCAAGTGATTATAGTGTTATATCAAAATATGATACCCAGACAGGTGTGGGGATTCCTTTATATAATGTTTCTTCATCGAACGATGGATCGATTCAAAGCTATGATGTGGATTCAGACGATGAAGGGAATATTTTTATTGTAGGCCGGGGTGAAAACGGCGTGGTTGATTTTGGTGGTGTAGGTAATTCATTAAACTTTGTAACTCCGAATATGTTTATGTTGAAGATTGATGCAGTGGGGAATACGCTTTGGGTTCGAAAAATTTATTCTGACAATGGAATTCAAAAAATTTATTGGTCACAAACCTATGCATTTAATTTTCTGGAACGACGCAATGGACTCATTGCGGTGGATGGGCAAGGGGATGTTTATTTGACAAGTGATTTCACAGGGTTCAATTCAAAAACTTATCAACCCACTAACGTATACAATAATGATTTCGTAGATGAACATTATTACGCAGGCGACTCTGACTGGAATCATGCGCAACACCTAACTAAATATTATGCCAATGGAGATTACGCCTGGAGTCGGTACTGGCAGCAGTCCAATCCAACTCAGGAGTTCACTCAATACTTTAACAGTAAGCTAACTTTAGATGTTAAGCGTAAAGAAATTTATCTTAGCGGCTTGGTAAAGGGCGCTTGCAATTACGACACAGATAATTATTTGGATTTATGTGAAGTCGAAACGGAGTCAAGTTTTATTTTCAAATTAATTGTTGATGAAAATTACAACTCTATTTCTGACTACATAGATCCTACGTTGGATTGGGACGGCGATGGATATTTCAATGACATTGATGCATTTAACTATGATGCGTCTGAGTGGATAGATACTGATAATGATGGTATCGGTGACAATGCGGATAATGATAATGACAATGATGGTGTAGAAGATAGTTTAGATGCATTTCCACTTGATCCCTCGGAATCAATGGATACTGATGTAGATGGTGTTGGTAATAATGCTGATACGGATGATGACAATGATGGCCTTTCTGACATTGAAGAGAATACTATCGGGTCTGATCCTTTGTTGGTTGACACTGACAACGATGGTTTCTCTGATTATGATGAATATACATTAGGTTTGGGCAACGGTGATCCACTTGTACCGGTTGGTGGCGGTGGAGGAGGTGGTGGCACCACTGTGGGAAACTATGACTTAGCATGGATCAATAGCTTAGGTCGCAGTAGTTTCTACGAAAACACAGGCGCCACAGCGATTGATAGCCAGGATAATGTTTTCCTCGGAGGCAACTTCAAACAAACCATGGACTTTGATCCAAGTAGTGGCGGAGTTGATGAAAAAACTTCGGGTTATTATCACGATGCTTTTGTCACAAAATTTGATGCTATCGGCAATTATCTCTGGACCTGGCAGGCAAACGGTTATTACGAATCGAAAACACATGCCATAAAGACGGACAGTAACAACAATGTTTACGTCACCGGATATTACGCACAAAGTACGGATTTTGGTGGCACGACGTTAACTGGAAACAACTTTACCGCGTTTCTTGCCAAGCTTGATTCCAATGGCAACTTGTTATGGGTTCGTGAAATTGAAGGTACTTATCTAGATTATGGCTACGATATTGCGGTTGATCAAAACAACAATGCCTATGTGGGTGGTTTTACTCGATCCACCAGCATAACATTTGATGCGACGGATACACGTAATAAAACCGGTGCAGGTGACGCCTTTATCACGAGAATCAATAGCGACGGCAGTTATGGCTGGAGCAAATTAATCGGGGCCTCCGGTGGATACACATATGGCAATGCCGTCAGTGTTGATGCAAACCTTGTTTACCTCGGCGGAAAATATGGAGGTTACAACACGGATTTTGGTGATGGTGTATTGCGTAGTCCTACAGGATACTATGATGGATTTGTTGTCGCTCTCTCACGCGATGGTGTTGGAACCGAAGGCCAGGTTAATTGGGTTTGGACTGCGTCGGATGAAGTAACGGATCTTGCGATAACATCAACCGGTCTTTATGTTCATGGTAAATATTCAGGGGGCAGTGACGACTTTGATCCCAATGGAAGTGGTAAAAATATTACGGAAAATACGGGAGCAACCTATTGGTTTACTACGCATTTGTTGGCAAGCAATGGCAGCATGACCGATGACGTATTAATGCAAAGTGATTTGTATGAAGCGAAAGAGATTGCAACCGATGCCGATGATAATTTATTTATCACTGGTACTTTTCAAGTAGATCGTTATTTCGATTCAGTCTCTGGTACAGACATGCACTACACCAATGGCTATCAGGATGTCTTTATCAGCAAATATACATCAGGATTGATCTATGATTGGACCAAAACATTTGGTGGCACTTCATCTGAGAATGTAAGGGATGTTGCTGTGGGCCCAAGTGGCGGCGTTTATCTTGCTGGAGAATATTTCAATACAGTAGACTTTGATCCAACGGATGCGGGAATAGAGGAACGTACCTCTCAGGGAAGTCGTGATCTGTTTGTGATAGGTTTTAGATAGTTGCGGGGGCAGTGCTGGTACAATATTTTATTTTACTGGCACCACATAATACTCTTGGTAATTCTTTTCTTATCAATTAGCTTGCAAGATGTCGCGAATAAAAATCTAATATCAAGACCAGATAGAACCAACCTTTGGTTTAATAACTTACATTTTCACTCATTTTCATCCGACTTTTTCAAACAATATTTTAGCTAGCGATGAGAACATCTCTAAGTATTCTAATTTAGTAAGCACATTTGCCCAAGCTGAAGTATATATTGATGGATTTCTGTTATATTTCGGAAGAATTTTTTCATGTGGGCATTTTAATCAAGACTAGCAAAATACACACGTACATTAATTTTGAAAATTACTGACAAAATATCACTTAGCCAAATTGTCGTTGTAACAATGAGTGTTGGTATGATGAGAAAGAAATTGAAAATCAGGTTATTGTTCGGTGGGAAATTGGGAAACTACACTTTATTAATAAACTCTTTTCCCATTGTTTTATGCGTGTTGCTAACATTTCTTTAACCTCGATTGCCTTGTCTCGTGCAAGTTGAAAGTCCTGTGTTCGCTCCATGACAAGTAAAGCAACCTAGAATATTGTAAAATATATTTTCTGAATTCGTATAATTCGATCTGAATGATTTCGAGATAATTGTAGTGGCCTAATAATCTTGGAAAGTTTTTAATGTTCATATCGACGATATTGTCATCTGCAGGATGCGTCTTGGTGCTGTGTAGTTATGATCTAAGTTTCATTAGAAAAATAATTTTCCAAGGTAAATGTGGATTCAGGAAATTGGCTTAGTATTTTTTTGTCTTGAGTTACAAGTCTGACATTAAAATGATGAGCAAGGGCAACAAACTCACAGTCATAAGCTGAACAATTACTTTCATTCACAAGTGCGAGAATTTGAGAAGAAGAAACATCATATTCATTTTTCGCCATAATAGATTCGGCAACCTCTTGCAAGCTCAACGCTTTTTCTAATGTAATTATGTTTTTTCTTAAATAAAGCGCTAGAACATTGCGAAATTCACTTTTCCAAAGTCTTGGTGCTAGCCAGGCTGGATCAGATTTATATAGAGATTCAACGGAATCGGTAAAGGACGTGGGTAACAATAAATAGGAAATTATATTTGTATCAACAACAATCATGACCTACCTTGACTAATTGCTTGTTGAATTTCATCTACTGAAACTACATTTGTTGCTATTTGAGAACGTAAAGCCTGGATGTTACTTAACACGTCTTCAGTTGAAGTCTTTTTTGGAAATAATGAGTGCTTAAGGCATATTATCACTTCACTATTGATACTTCGATGATGCAACTCTGCCACATGTTTTAATTCATTATAAAGATCTTCAGGAATATTCTTTATTGTTAACGCTGGCATAAATAAGTATCTCCATAAAAATAAGTTGGTTCCATTATGGTTCCATATCGGAGGCTAGTCAAGTGTAAAAACATTTTTCGAAAGACTGAATGTATAATTTATTCATTATTATCAACATATTACGAATTTTTATAATTTAGGGAAATAGCCAAGAAATTAGATGTAGATGATGAAACATTACGTTCCTATGTTAACAAGTATCAAATAGGCGGAATATCACAATTACATGAAACCAATTATTCAGGACGACAAGTTTCTCTCAATCAACGCAATGCCTTAAAAAATCCACCTTAAAATATCGAGGAGTTTTTAGCGATACACAATCCAAAAAATGCACCATATCAGTGCGCCTTATCTATCATATTGATTTTAATAGTTCCAGCGCAAACATCTGCATTATGCGCTTATGCGAGATTCTAATTATCATACACATTTTCCAATGTATGATCGATTCATACATTTATCCAGCACTTGGCGCAGTCGGTATTCCTTCCAAATCTGCATTTTTCAACTAAATGTTTGTTTATCCTATTAATTTGACGAATTGTTAGACACAACTGGATTGCTACAAAAAAGGAGAGGTTGCTATTCACTAATTCTGGCTAATGTCGAATAGAACTGTATGGTTTTTGACACCATACTAGTTATGGCCTATAATGCCATAATGAAAGCAGAACGGATTTTCTACTTCAAACACCGACAAGGCGAAGTCATTGTGGAAATGGTCATTTGGCAGTTACCACAAATTTCCGATGAACGACCACACGGTTTGAAATACCGATTGTTTTGTGGATCGCCTTCAGAATGTTTTGTTCGTTACGACAACGAAGCAGGCAAAGGTGACCACGTGCATTACGGCGAAAATGAAAAAGATTATTCGTTTGAAACGGTTGAAAAACTCATAGAAGATTTTCAATCTGACTGCCAACGCATTGCAGACTGGAGCTGGGAATGAAACGTATCGAAATTGAAGTCTTAAAACCAAGCGAAGCACTTAACGCGTTTAAAAACACCTGGAATGCGGCAAAAGGCAAAAAAAAGGTTGTGCCACGCATTGTGTTTGGCAGTTTACGCGAATTGTTTTCCTCGATTACCGAAAAGCGTATGGAGGTCATTCGTTTTATCGCTGCCCATGAAGGTCTTAACACCCGCCAAGTATCACAAGAACTTGCACGCGATTATAAAAATATCCATACCGATGTTTCTCAGTTAATAGAGATTGGTTTATTGGAGAAAGATGACGACGGATGTTTGTTTTCTCCTTATGATGAAATCGTGATTCACACCAATATTCGTGATGTGGCTTAAGTAAGCTAAACAGGGCGCACATAATCTGCAACCAAATATTTAAGTACTATGTAGCGAACCAAATTCCCATCACACATGTAGCGAAAATTCCTAGATTGATTGAACATAATTTATAGGGAGTCTTACTTGAACAATTCTCTTGTTTCCGGTAATAATCATTACCGGCATTAATGTATATCTCGTATATTTTTTACGTGATTGAAATATGGAAAACCAGTGTGATTTTAGCTAAATCGTATGATAGATAAATTGGGAAAATGTACGAT
>Ga0316207_10002147_pt1 | contig 21256 bp, 15 predicted proteins | sample 6weekpyrite_MG_FD_204943 | JGI IMG/M metagenome (GOLD analysis project Ga0316207, IMG submission 204943) | Microbial mat bacterial communities from mineral coupon in-situ incubated in ocean water Damariscotta River, Maine, United States -... | ecosystem: Environmental > Aquatic > Marine >...
AAGGTATCAGCTGCCAACAATGTCATATGGGCAGATTACCAGGGGTTCCTTCAGGCTATGAACAAGCCCATGCCGCTACCATCAACGATGAGCCCATTGGTAAAAAACGCGATCATTATAATCATGCTTTTTATGGTCCAGGTTATTCCATTGCGCACCCCGGTATCTTTCCTCACAACCCTGAAGCTCAAGACTGGACTCTTGAAGAATGGTTGAGTTTCGACTTTCGTGCAGGATGGGGAAATGAAGAGTTTGAAGAAGAAGTATCAGATGATTATAAATTCCCAGAAGTTTGGGAAGACATCTCAGACAGAGAAACTGCGCGAGAAATAATAGAAGATAACCTTGAAAAACTTGCCAAGCGCAATGAAGAGCGTCGAAAAGTGATGGAAAACGGTAGCCATGTAGATGGTCCATTTTTCGAGGAGGCGCCTGAATTGGGCGAAGACTTAGAATTTGGTTTTGAAATTACCAACACCAACAGTGGTCATAATGTTCCCTCGGGATCACTTGGCGCTCAACCAGAACTCTGGTTTAACGTTGCCCTTGTCGACCCTCAAGGTAAGACTATCTGGGAAAGTGGCTATGTTGATAGTGTCGGTGACATGGCAGACCTACACTCTCAAGACGTTTTACAAGGCAAGCTAGAGGAAGATTCACAATTATTCAATTTACAAACTAAGTTTCTCACTACAAATGTTAAAGGTACTGACAGGGAAATGTATTTACCGGTTAATTTTGATATTGATCAGATTCCCCTATTACGTCCCGCACAACAGCCTACTACCGTCATGAACCACCCACCCTTTGTTCGCATGGAAGGCAGAAGCATCCCTCCGCTCGGTAAGCGTGGCGTAAATTACAAAGTACCTGCAAAACTAATTAAGCAAGCAGGAAAATATCGCCTGTCCATGAGAATGCGCTCCCGTGCTGAACCCATTTATTTTATGAAGTTTGTGGGCGCCACAGAGGAAATGATTAAAAACATGAATGACGGTATTCTTGATTTTCATAATTACACTGTCGAATTTGAGATTAAACCATAGGAAAGTTATAAAAAATGAAATATCTAAATAAAAACTTAACTTGTGCCCTATTCTGCTCATTGACCACTGGTTTAACAAATTTCGCGGCAGCTGAGGAGAAAATTTGGTTTTCGGAAGGAATTGAACGCGTACCCTATGACGACAGTGTTTTCAAACCTGATCCAGATTCTTCTAAACTTCCTTACAATGTGAAAGAAGCATTAGATGTTTATCGGAATAAATTTACGACTGACGAGCCCCGCCCGATGCTTGAGCTCGGTTACGACATCTATGAAACAGGACCTTTTCCGGAATCTAGCTTTATATTTGGAAAGAAAAACCCAGTAACCCAGCAGTTTCTCATCTATGGCGACTGGCAAACTACCTTATCGCAAGTGGATGATGTAAACCAAGGCCCATCTTTTACACAGCTAGCAACTCGTCTAAATCTCGACATAGACTGGAAGCTAACTGCAACCGAGCGATTCCATATGTTAGTTCGCCCGCTGGATGATAATGGCAAAATAACACGCGCAATAAAAATTGACGGTGTAGATGAAACTGATACCCAATCAGAATTTAATATTGAACCTGACGCCTTTTTCTTTGAAGGCGACCTAGGCGCCATTACCAGTGGATTTAGCGATAGCTATACCTCGTGGGACTTGCCTTTTGCTGTTGGACTCATGCCAATACTTTTCCAAAACGGTGTGTGGTTGGAAGATGCTTTTACTGGCCTAGCCTTTACCATCCCTGCGGGTAATAGCTCTGAGTGGGATATCAGCAACTACGACATCACCTTCTTTGCGGGCTTCGACAAAGTTAGCTCAGCCATTTCAAATGCTGATGAAACCAATGCCAATCTTTACGGCGTCACAGCCTTTTTAGATGCTACTCAAGGCTACTGGGAAATGGGCTATGGCTTCACCCAAGACACAAGCAGCCTGGGCGATCAGAGTTATCACAATATCTCTGCTGCATTCACCAAGCGTTATGGTGCCTGGCTTTCAAACTCTTTACGCCTGATTGCAAATGTAGGACAAGAGAGAAAAAATAATGCACCAACTACAGCAGACGGATTCTTATTTCTAATCGAAAATTCGCTAATTACCAGCAAGCCTTCAACACTGGTTCCCTATTTCAATTTCTTTGTAGGTATTGATCGACCGCAATCACTCGCAAGGGCAGCAGGTGCGGGTGGTGTATTGAAAAACACCGGCATCACATTTGAATCACCCGGGCTCGGCGCTATCCCAACACTAGACTCAACGGCAAATGACACTATCGGTGGCGCAATCGGCGTAGAATACCTATTTAGTCTCAATCAACAACTAGTAGTTGAACTAGGCACAGTCATAGATAGCGACAGCGCTTCAAACTCCTCCAATGTGGATAAAAACCAGTTTGGATTGGGCATTCGTTATCAAAAACCGTTCAATAACCGCTGGATTGTACGAGTGGATGGCAACACAATCGTAGAAGATGATGCAACAAGGTCAGGGATTAGTTTGGAAGTGAAGCGAAAGTTTTAGTTTAAAGAGCAATTTCCACTACGAATATATTAGATAAGACCATGAACTTGAGACTCAAATTATTTTTAACTATTCTTATTTTAATAACGTTAGCTATATCTGGCTGCACTATTACTTCAAAGAACTCAACACAACAAAGTACTAAATCTAAAACCTTAGTCATACCTAAAAAGGATATTAATGTAAAAATTAGCCAGTTCGATGTTAAATCAACATCTTACTACAACCATACCAGGGGCAACTTACATTACACCTCTTTCGCTCATTTTCATTTTGATAGAGAACTAAGATCTTTAGGCATTAATGTTTTTGGAGGAATTCATGAAACTGATATTAATGCATCAGATTATGATGAAATTGAAAATAGTTTTGGTGACATTCCAGAGACAAATTTTGATTTCTATATAGACCTAAAAATTGAGGAAACTAGAAATACATCTAACAGTTTTAATTCACATATCACCATTAAGTCACCAACAAAAAACATACTTTTTCAAAACACTTATTCACTGTCACTGAAACATGATCGGGGATTTTTAGAGCCTCCACTTTTGTTATTGACACAACAGTTCGCAAAACAAATTAAACAAGATACTCAGGCTCACTTAGCAATGGGTTTATCAGTCACAAAAGAAAACAAAAAAATTGAAAAAAATGAGCATGCAACTCAAATCTCGACTGCAGGCCCAAGTACTACTCAAATTTTCCCAAGAACTAACCTTTCCCCAATTTCGCCTAAATCAACAAATATAAATTCAAATATTACACACAGAAAACTTGCCTTAATCATTGGTAATAGCAAATACAAAGACTCCCCTCTCAATAATCCAATAAACGACGCCAATGACTTATCGAAGAACCTTCAAAAACTAAACTTTAAAGTCCACACCGTGCTAGATGCTTCCAAACGAGAAATCGTTGAGGCAATAAACACCTTCAGTGAAAAACTATCAGGATATGACGTTGGACTATTTTTTTACGCAGGACACGGCATGCAAATCAAAGGACGCAACTATCTTATTCCCATCGAAGCTCAAATAAATGCTGCATCTGATGTAGAATTCGAAGCCGTCGATGTTGGTCGCTTACTCGCAAAAATGGAAAGCTACAAAGATAAAATCAATATCGTCATGTTAGACGCCTGCCGAAACAATCCATATTCTAGCGCTTTCAGAAGCTCTTCTAGAGGTTTAGCAAGAGTTGATGCACCCGCAGGCTCATTCATTGCCTATGCAACCGCACCAGGGCGAGTCGCGGCTGACGGAACAGATAGAAACGGCGTATTCACTAAGCACTTGTTGCGTCACATCAACACACCAAATATCACCATCGAAAGTCTCCTAAAACGGGTTCGAATAGGGGTAATGAAAGAAACAGACGACCAACAAATCCCCTGGCAGTCATCATCAATGACCGGTGAGTTTTATTTTGTTAAAGAACTTGATCGTGTTCAGTAACACCGGAAAACTAACATGAAAATAATAATAACTATTTTGGCCTATTCACTCATTTTTTTATTGATGCCAAGCTTCGCATTAAGTGAAGAAAGAGGCTTGGAACGCTTAGATCAAGACAATACAAAAAACAGCAACTTTCGAGGACAGCCATCAAACTAACCCTCAAAATCCATTAAAGGGGTTAGCCGTACGACAGAAAACCTAATACTTATCCTCTTACTACTCAACAATCCCATACTTTCTTCCTATAGAAACGAGAGTCTCTATCGTTCTGTTTATCTGTTCCATCGTGTGAGAGGCGTTTACGATAAAACGAAATCTGACTTCTTTATGATGAACCGCAGGAAAAGTGACAGAGGTGGTAAATATTCCTTCTGCAAATAAATCTTTTCCCATATCTAGAAGCTTTTGCGAATCCCTAATATATACCGGAATTATGGGGCTAAAGCCTTCACCAATATCAAATCCTAGATTTTTTAGTTTTGCTCTAAAATATTTGGTTTTTATCCACAAGCCCTTCACAACATGGTCTTCTCTTTCAATCAACTCTAAAGCCGTAATGATTGAAGCAGCATCAGGCGGTGTAATTGCAGCTTGAAACATGTATGCGGTTGCCTCCACTTGCAGTAGCGTTGCAAATTCTTTTGATGTTGCTATTACACCACCAATAGACCCTGTGGATTTTGACAATGTTGTCATTATAAAGTCTACGTCGGATGAAATTCCTAACGCCTTACATCTTCCACCACCGTCTTTACCATATAATCCGAATGCGTGTGCTTCATCGACAAAATATAGAAAATTGTATTTTTTTCGCAGTTCAGCGATTTCTGCAAGTGGCGCATGATTCCCTGTCATAGAATATACAGACTCGACAATGACAAATATATTTTTATATTTGCCAGTGTATTTTTTTAATTTCGTTTCAAGGTCACTGGTTGAGTTATGTTTGAAAGGTAGATATTTACATCCTGCCAATTTACATCCATCAATGACACTTGCATGAACATCCTTATCAACTAGTACTAAATTATCAGAACCTCGTGCTAAACCAGATATTGCTCCAATATTCGCGCTGTATCCACTTGTGAACAGAAGAGCACTTTCTTTACCAAGTATTTTTGCTAATTTATCTTCCAATACTTTGTGCAAATGGCTATGTCCACCACTCATTGCAGATGTGCCACAACCTGTTCCGTAGATATCTAACGCTTTTTTCGCGCTCTCGATGACTTGAGGATGTCTGTTAAAACCGAGGTAGTGATTAATTGACCATATAATACAGTTTTGTTTCTCCCCTGTAGCGCCATTTACTATAACGCCAGAAGCATCACTCCCACTTTCAGAGTAATTTCCATAGCACCATCTTTTATCATTTAATTGTTCATCTTTAATTTGCTGATAAGCAGATGCTATTGTGTTGATATTATAAACATTGTTCTTTTTGCATTCGTTTCTTACGAGCCCGATTTGATTAGTTCTAATATCATTATCAGCGGTTTGTTTTAATTTGTTATATTGCATGTTGTTCTCTCTAAAATTAATACATATTCAAGATAAGTACGCTTGCGTAACTTTTCGCCACTAAAAGCGTTTGACTTAATTTATGAGATGGACAAATAAAAAAATTGAACGTACTTCGCAATTAGCCTAATTGTTCTCTACTTTCGATGACAGCTGTCTAAATGATCTAGAGTAGATGGACTTGCCGGCTTATTCAGCTCTTATACAACCACACCGAGACAAGTCTCAGTGGATAAAATAGATAGAATCCTATATGAGGAAGAAACCTATTTAGTCTCAATCGACAATGGCTTATAAAATAGGAACAAATTTAGAGGGACTAGGATTCAGGCCCACATAAACAGTGATGAATCAATCTACTTGGGAATTTGTTATCAAAACTGGTTAAATGATCGTTTGAGGGAACATAATGGTATGATTTCTAAGAGCAAGTCATAGAGTAAGTAATGCGGTAATAATAAGGTTCAAATATATAAACTACGCGCTATTGAAAATCGGATGTCATATTAAATTAGATAAACCTAAAATAAACGGTTATTCCTGCACTAAAGTCTTCCGAATACCAATTAGGTTTATCACTCTTCGTGTATGTCGTTGAGGTTTTTCTTAAACTACCCGTAAACCCAAATTTTCGGGTAAAAGCTACTATCGCGTTTATTTCAGCACTAGCACAAGGACCATAACCGCTATATGACTTATTTAACTCATGTGAGTCTATCCCCGTAATCGTGTTACCCCCATCATGCTCATTCACCGCAACGCAGGCACTTAGAGTAGCAGCGCCTGCAAAATAGCGTGAAAATGGATAAGCATATGTCACACCTACTCCCAACTTGCCGACTAATTCAGTATATCCAACTTCTGTAAAGTTGCCTGGCTGAGCTGTATCAGATTTAGAGGTAAGAGCAAAACGATTTCCTCTTTGGCCTCCATACACATTTACGAATACCAATAAATTTTTATTGATAAATTTTCCAGCACTTACATCAACACCAAGTCGATGACCGTCTCCTTCAATTTCAAAGCTTTCTTCAAGCTGCTTATCAGGGTTAACCGAGTAATCTCCATACCGATATGAAATAGACAAAAAATTGTTATTATTGCGAAAACTTGCACCAAGCCCAAAAGGAAGGCCTCCAATTTCTCCTGGGGCATCAATTGTAGACTGACTTAAGAACTCACTCTTCAGGTTTAAAGTAACCTCCGCTAAACTGACAAATGGCCAACTTAGTAAAAGGAAAAGTATGAAAAAATGGCGTATTATCATCATAAACTCGGTATAGGAAAATAGTTATCGAGTTCAACAAACTCAGGAGACGCATTTTGTTGCTGTATGTAATTCAAAGGAGCCAATCTGTTTTTTTCTGTTTTAACTATTGGAAAATATAAACCACTAATATCTCGTCTAGCAAAAATGAATTTTCCCAACTCGTCAACAGAACCCTGTAAAACACCTACCTCTGGTGTTTGATCTACATTATTGGCAACTATTTTAGTTACTCTCGTAGCCAACTCGGATAAGGACATTAAATCACTGGTATTGTGTTTCAATTCATTTAACAAAAAATAAGTGAATGGTGAATGGCCAGAGTTTTTATAATTATCATCCACAAATTCTAGACCACCTGCGGCAATAACTTGAACGCTTTTTTTATTGAGCACCTTAGTGTAATAACGGCCAGGCTCGTCAATTCTACTAAAGCCTCGATTTCCACCCCGTAACAAAGCACCGCTAAAACAAGAGTCTGAAATCAACAACGTATGTTTGGCTTTTTCTGCAATCGCTGTTAACTCATCTCGAATGGTAGAATTACGTACAAATGAGGTACTTTCGAAACCCTTGGCATCAACCGGCACCCAAAATCCCCGGTTCCTTTTAGAATCCAGATAACCATGGCCAGCATAATAAACGATGACATTATCATAAGGTTCCAAACGATCATACAGCGAGTCAAGTGAAATGGCAGCATAAAGTGTGTCTACTATTTGGGGTATAGGTCATAAAATGCGCCAAAAACATAATGAATTTAAATGTTTGCTTTCAATATCTTGTCCATCTAACACCCTAGATCAATTATCAACCTAACTTATGGTGACTTCCCCTCTAATATCTTATAAAATTAAAGGAGATCTAAAGAGTTAAGCATATAGTCAAATAACTTTCTGGTTTATTGCTATTGACTTATTTAAAACTTAGGTGCTTTTGCGGTAAATAAAGTAAGTTGTTGATTTATACTTCTAGACTAATTTTAATTAGAAATTTCTAGGAAGAGCGAGAATCGGATCGATCGGTATGCATGACATCAATAAACACTGATGTTTAATTGAGATGAAATACAACTAAAAAAAGATGGTTACAAAAATTGTGATAGAAAATACACCCAACTCTACCATAAAAAAAATAGTCACTATTCTTTTTATAACAATTTTGGTAAGTGTTAGTTTTTCATTAAATGCAAGTCAAAGGGGACTCAGTCGCATACCAATACTTAATACTGACGGCAAGACTCTAGGGTATTATGAAAAAAGTATTGCCCTTCTTGTTGCTGTTTCCGATTACACCCATGGCTGGCCAAATCTAGAAAGTGTGCCATCGGAAATGGATCATGTGGAAGCAGCCCTGCGAGCAAAAGGATATGAAATAGTTCGAATTAACAATCCACAAGCGGAACAATTACATGATGCTTTTGCAAACTTTATAAAAACATATGGGTATCATGAAAACAACCGTTTATTGTTTTACTATTCTGGACACGGTCACACATTAAGCAATGGAAGAAAAGGGTATCTAGTCCCTGCTGACGCACCTCATCCTGAAGGAAATGTTATCACATTCAAACAAAAAGCGCTCGATATGAATCAATTAATATCCTGGGCACGGCAAATGGATGCAAAACACGGCTTATTTTTATTTGACAGCTGTTTTTCAGGAACGATTTTTAAACAAAGAAACGTTCTATCAAAAACTCCACCTCAATTAAATCAATGGACAAGCCGGCCCGTAAGGCAATTTATAACAGCTGGTAGTGCTGGAGAGACTGTACCGGCTAATAGCACTTTTACACCTGCATTTATTGATGGTATAAATGGATTAGCGGATCTAAATAAAGATGGGTATGTTATCGGGACTGAACTCGGTTTATTTCTTCAGTCTGAAGTGAGCAAGTATACAAATCAAACACCTCAATATGGAAAAATTGACAACTATCGATTATCTCGCGGAGATTATGTCTTCTTTGCAAATAGAAATATTGATTTAGAAAAAGCTGATGTACAAACCAATGTAGATATCATTGAAACAATGACAGTCTCAGGACGAAAAACAAATATTAATTCAAATACTACACAAAGCACAGCAACATCTCTAGACATGATAGAGCTACCTAAAGAATATAAAACAACTACTGTCTTCGATTTTGGGATAACAAACACAAATAACGATGAATTACAAAATAAATCGACAACTAATTATACATCTAAAAGAGAGTCAAACCCGAAAAACCCTTCTAACCCTGAGCACGGAGTTAACCTCTACTCTTCTGACAAAAATAAAATATCAAAAATAAGAAAAGATAATGCAAATGACAAAGAGCCAGAAGCTGATATTCTTCATGATCTCTTTATTACATCCCCTTTTTAAACCACTTATCTCTTCCTGATATAAATATTTGAAAAATTAGTTATACTTGAGAATAAAAGTTTTACAATACCAAACACTGATATTTTATAACTAACCTGAAAGACTTTTGAAAATAATTTTTTTCATTTGAAAAGTCCATTCTAGTTAAATGAAATGAAGCATATAACTATGACGCGAGTGGAATTAAATATTTTTCTTCATGATTCAATTACGCAGAAAGTAATTATTAGAACTTGTAAGTTAGATTGAGCCTTCCAAAAACTAGTTTTTCGACGACATCACCATCATTGTTTCTTCCTGACGTAATATCTATATTATCTTTAAATTTATAATAGTTAGCATCAATAGAAATACGCATACCCAGTGATTTGAATAGCACCGTAGACCATGCAACTCCTAGACTAGCCCCTATTGCAGAAGAAATCACTTCAAGATTGACTCCTCCTAAATTAGGAGCTTTAAAAACCAACTCCCCATCCAGGTCAGCTAATGCAGCATTAAGACTTAGCAATCCATTTTGTGATAATTGCCAACTATAACTACCACCCATATAGTAACCTGACTCCGAAAATGTTGATATAGAGTCTAAATTGCCTTTTGAATCTGTAATTCCATCCTTAAACCCAACGAAAACCCTAAGTGTTTTCCAAATATTTGATCCAACTGAAAGGGAAAAATCTTCACGTGAGGCCTTGAACTCTTCAATATACCCAAGTTCCGGAACTGCTTTAAAGTCACTATCTTTTGAAGACCTTTGAACAAAAGTATCAATAAAATAATTATCTATAACAGCAGTTATACCAATACCGTACACATAGAAGCTCGCTTTAAAGTTATCAGCAGGTATAGTCTGGCCTTCGCCTAAGTTAATAGACGGTACAGATAATTCATATATGCCAACCCCAGCAGCTACTCGCGGCAACGCAGCCCAATTACTAGCGTAAACGTTTGGTGTTACGACGGGAAAAAGAATTAAAAAGCAAATAAAACTCCTATAAAAGCGCATAACTTTCTCTTTATTATTAAGGGTCATGGTATTACGAGTTCAATTCTAAGTTTACGATGTATGCAAATTAAAAACTCACTCAATACAAACATTAAGATAAATTTGCTACAATTGACTAAATGAATTGCCTAGATAGTATTTGTCGGAATAATAGTTTATCTGTAAAATAAAAACAATAAGTATTTAGCACAAATTGGGAATTACTTTTATAAAAACTATTTATCATTAACAGTTTGGTTATTAAATATCACAAATATCACTTTGGGATAGAGCTTTCAAACGCTTGATACCAACTAATACTTAAATTGAGTCCGCAATGAATAATAAGAAAAAACTTGTATTGGGATCATCTGCCGTAATTGTTATAACTACATGTATTGTCTTGTTTTATCAACTCTATCCATCCCAAATAAATAGGTATATTTATGCAGATTATATTGAGCAAGAACTAACCCTTGCCAACGAATTAGTAAAAGAAAATTTCACAAGTACACTTGAAAGTAATAGCGCCATCATACATTTTCAAAATGTCTTACATCTTGACAAAGATAATCACCGGGCCAATTTGGGTGTTGAAAATATTATAAATCGCTACATAAATAAAATTTCTATAGAAGACGATAAAAACTCTATAAGAATTCTGATTAAGAAGTTAGAAAGCCTTGAAAAATTATTAATACATAATAACAAAGTAAAATCGGCACTGATTATGGCGCAAAAGAAACATTCGCAGCTTGAGTTAACACAAGCTAACAATGAAAAAATCAAGCAACTCATTATAAAATCTAAAGCACATTTGCAAAAACAAGCTTGGCTATCCGATAAAAATATTGAAGTAATTACATTACTTAAACAAGTACTCGATGTAGATTCCAGTAATACTGAAGCAGTCACCATTTTATCCGAATTAAGAAAACAAACTCTGGCGCGTATACATAGCTTAAGAGATAATGAGAGCTATGTTGAAGCAATTGCAATATCTGAAGTTTCTGTGGACAATTTTATAGAAAAACTAGAGTTTCAAAAATCTTTAACGGAATTGAACGATATAACAACCAATAAAAATAATAGAAAAAAACAAATAGACACTCTTATTTCAAGAGCAAAACAACAGCTTAACGACAAAGATTCAAATATAGAATCACTTTCTAATGCTATTGACATCCTTCAACAAGCCATTGATTTAGATTCCAAATACTTCCATTCTGCTTTTGATTTTGATGAAATTGCGAAATCAATACGCTCAGCAATCGAAGCATCACTAAAAACCGAAGATTACGCTTATTCCTTTCTACTAGTTAATGTAGCCAAATCTATAAAAAGCAACGATAGAAATTTTAACGAATTTACACTTGAAATGGAAAGACGTGTTTCTTTAGCAAAACAAAAAACTGAAAGAGCCTCAACTATTAAACGTTTTTTGGCTAAAGGAAAAACTGCTTTTAAGAAAGAATACTTCATTGAGCCTCAAACCCACAGTGCTTTTGATTTGTACAGAAAAGTATTAGATATGGAAATTAGAAATACAGAAGCAATAACTGGCCTGGAAAATACATTTGAAGCGGTAGCACAAAAACTTCGTACGCAGCCTAATATAAATCAAATTCAATTAACGCTTTCATGCATTAATAATAGTTTAGAATTATTGCCTAATAATAAAATTCTTGAAGATTTACAAATTAACTTGAGCACACTTTTAAATGAAATAGTCAAAAGAAAAAACCAAAAGGAGAAAATAGCAAGTTTACACAGCTTAGCTATTAACTATGTAGAAAAAGGTTATTTAGTCTCACCAATAGAAAACAACGCCTATAGCGTTTTCAATGACATACTGGCTATTGACCCAAAAAATGACAACGCAAAAAGTGGATTAATAGAAATATTAGTAGTACTAGAAAAAATGCAGAATGAGAAACCTGATGATAAAAGCATAGAATTGACAATGAAATACATTGACAAAAGTTTAGAGCTACTCCCTAGTGACAAATCACTATTGGAACATAAAAAAAGGTTAAACACGCTGCTAAGCAAAGTATTGACTCAACAAAAGCATCAGGAAGATATAGAAAGCTTACACAAAATTACAGACAATTATGTTAAAAAAGGGAAATTGCTCAACAAAGATAAAAAGAATGCTTACAATACACTAAAGGCAATCTTAGGAATTGATCCGAAAAATAAACTCGCGATGAAGAAACTAATATACATACAAGAAAAAATTTACCTCAAAGCTCGTACACTACATGAATCTGGCGAACTAGATAAAAGTTTACAACTTGTTGATTTCGCCTTAACCAAATTCCCTAAAAACACTCAATTAGTTAATCTAAAAAATACTTTGAGTAAACAAATGGTTGCGAAGAAAGAAGCTTCTGACTCGCAACCTTCCGAATCAAATAATGGGAAGGGGCCGGATGTATTGTTTTTTGGTGGCGGTTTTTAATTATTAAAAACCTCAACGAGGTTTGATTTATTTTGAGTATTCGCAAGCTGTTGAAAGAGATAGTCCAGCGCCACTGCTTCATCGGGTATTTCAAAGCCTTGCTGAATATCTGAATTTAAGGGCACAAGGTAATTAACGTCATCGAACTGAACCGCCCTACCCGAGTAATAAAATAGTCCAACACCTCGATTGTTTGCTAGTGTTTTCCCATAAGATCGTATTTCACGGCGTAATTCAGCTCGAGTCTGGTCGGTCTTCAATGACGTTGTAAATTCTAGAGACTCCAGTAAATTAGAAACTGCCTTACTGTTTTCAACCGTTGTTGGATTGGTGAACCAGAATAAGCACCATTACCAATAATTAGTGCATTCCTTTGATCCGTTGCAGTTAATGAGGAAAAAAAAACAGAAAAGAATACTTAGGACACCCTTAATAATTGATTTTTCTATGATTTTCTTCTTCACTACAGTGCTCATTTCTCTACTTCTATTAGGCAATTTTCGCATATTATAGATAGATGGACAAATTGAGAGGAATAAACAATTATTTTTAAAATTTTACAGTAGAGCTAAATACCAAACTATATAGATGATGGTCTGGGGTCTCTAGATTATCCACATATCCAAAACAGACAGCTGCACCAAACATTTGATTAGCTAAATCAGTTTGTTCAATTTTTTAAATTGTCCCTCTCATAATATAACTCGATTCAAACAGTAACTAGAACGGCTGAATAATTAATTCAATACACATAAAGGATAAGCACCATGGAAACAAATGATAAGGCACATTTTCTAGATGACGCCTACATCTATATTGGGAAGACTTTGGACCAGGCAAGCCAACAAATACACATTGCGGCAAAAGAACTTGCGCTTTTTGACTCAGTATCTTTTGTCAGTGATGGTACGGGGGTATTCTCCAAGATTGAAAAAGCCAGTATTGAACTAGAAAAAGCCAGTAAAAAGTTGGCTAATCTCAGCGAAAAAGGCCCATTTGGGGAAAAGGTGATAGAGCTTAAGAAGCAGATCATTGCTTTATCATTCGAAATTAAAAAACGTTGTAAACATGATGATTCAGTGTTCGAAGAAGTTGCAACGAAACGGCACAAACATCAAAAAGTCCAAGGTGAAAGCGGTCTCCTCAGTGAACAAGTCAGAGAAATATTTGAAAAAGTTGTCTCTCAGCCAGCCCATGTTCCAGTTATTCGAGGACCAATTGTTCCTCATACAGGACTGAACATCCTTCTTGCCGCCGCTGTGGTTCTAGATGTTTTTGCTAGTTATTTGAAACGGAAATTAAATCGTTAAATATGTCAGTTAAACGTTTTTTTCTCTCGAAGAAAAAGGAATTTACAATGAAAAAATTACTTACCAGTTTTTTACTTAGCATTTCATTTGGCTCAGTGAACGCTATTGCTCAAATACCAGAAATACCTGACCCACAATTACCTGATATAGCGATAGTACAGCCCCACCCGGTTTATGGTGCACAAATTATTTATAACCCTATTACATGCCAACAAATAGGAATGGCCTGCGGCTTTTTTCGAATTCATGAGTATGGTCACGTAGTACACAACCATCAATTGATACACCCCGCGGCTTATTCCGCCTATAAGGAAGCGCAAGCTGATTGCTGGGCAGCAGCAAACGCATCACCTTATGAAGTACTAGCTGCGGTCCAATTGTTTCATGCTGGCGGAAGTAGCTCAAATTGGGCGGTATATGGACATCCACAACAAAGAGCCGCTCGCGTAAGAGATTGTGCAATCCAAGCTGGCAACTGGATAGGCTCATGACTTAATAAACAGCACCTAGTCCAAAATCCACAGCTTCATCAAAGTATTGTAATATTTGATGAAGCTGTGGATATTTGAAGTGTCAGGATATCAATACCATTGAACTGAGTCTCTCTACCCGAGTTATGCAATGGCTAAAAACAATAAAGAATACTGGTACTTCCTATTATTTAATGTATAAAACTGAAAACCTGGCCATCTAACAATAATAGATAAATTTGAACTGACATAAAGATCAATTTTCAACCGTAATGGTGAGTTTTTGCTAAAAATTGAGTAAAATACCGGGAACAACAACGTGGTTTCGAGGACATCTGTTAAATTCCTCAAGTTATTATCTCTAAATTGTATTTAGCTATTTATTCTATAGTTGCGCAAACGGAAACTTCAGCTTTACCACCTTTGTACCTGTTATTTTATTAACTGCAAATAATCTATATAAAATAGAATTCTTGCATTTGATGGTGAAGATACAGTGACGCATACCAAAACTGGTCTGATGCGGAATGTTGTAGCGAAGTCTATGATCTTTCAGGAATTGATTATGTAAACTCGGGAAAAATTGATTTTGATTGGTCAGTTGGACTCACAACTGCTCGTGATAGTACTTTTGCAGGACATACCAATTGGCGTCTCCCTAATGTAAAAGAGCTAATGAGCATTATTGAAAGACAATGTAAGTCTCCAGCAATAGATGAGTTTATTTTGCCTTACCTTACATCCTACATATTTAACACGCCTTCATTTGCCAACTTTTAATCTAAATCATCTATTTTAATGAATTAACCTACAAGTTTTATTTTGTTCAAAATTTCTTAGTGTCCCTCTAACAATGGAGTGAGACAAAATAAGAATAATTGATTAATTAATGTGGGTTAGGACGGATGATTTGAACTCCTTCTAATACGTTTGCTAAGAAACCTTAGCAGGACAGTCATATCAGTATTGATACTGATATCTATTGGAAAAGGATAACGTTATGAAATCGAAGACCACGCCCCTTGCTTTATTATTGAGCATTAGTTTGACGACAACACCCACTCTACTAAGAACAAGCACCCCCCTAACCCTTATGGCTGGTAGCACTAAAGTTGGAACTATGGCTGGGGCTGGAATCGCCGGCGCCGCATCAATCGCCGCTGCGAAAATCGTTATTAAATCGGGAGCTACTAAAGTTGGAGCTAGCTCGATTAGCAAAATAGGTATTAGCACCGCTGGGAAATACGGCGCCGGTACAGTGGGAAAAGTTACTGCAGGCACATTCAGCGGCAGAGCGGGAGCTGTTTCTTATGCAGAAATGGAAGCATCCAATATATTAAAAGAAACAGGATTACGTGCTCTAAAAAGCAATCCCACATTACTTAGCGAACGCGAAATCGCCCTATTAAGTCGAAGTTATCCAGAATTACCGCATATTCTAAAAAGTTCGAGCACTCTGGATGACTATTTTATGTTGCATCCAGAACTTGCCGACGACATTTCACTGGCCATTTATAAAAGTAATCCAAGATTATTTGCCTCTCAATTTCAAGAATCGATACTACTCCGACGTTATACCGATGCTTTTGACAATACCATTAATGATATGGTGACTGCGCAAACCTCTCGTGAGGCAAACACTATAATCAGCAACTCTTTAAGACGACTGGAACAGGATGGTATTGATATTTCAAAATTAAAATCCATGGAAAAAGCTAATGTCGAAAAACTAATTGCAGACTCCATCAAAAATCAATTGCAATCCAGTAGTGTCAATCAAAGCTATGCATGGGGTTATAAATCAGGAAGTCTTTTTGTTAAAGGTGATATTGGTCACTTCTCATTCGAGCAAGAAGTTGCAATTAGCAGCATTGTTAAAATGGCAGTGGCCGGTTCAGTTGCAGTTGGAGGTTACAAGTACGGTTGGTCCAAAAACAAGTTTGTAAGAGCACATACTTGTGTTGGCGATTTCTGCCTTGAAGTAAGTAAGAAACAATCTGGCAAGCCAATAAACAAGGAAGCTGAAACTGGAGAAAAAAATGAAGTTAGGGCTAAGCCAGAGAAATCTACTGAGTAAGTTTGGCCTTGTATCTTAAAGGTGAATATTCAATTTATTTTAAATGCGATTTGAAATTGATTGTCCCCCATCTAACTGATATGGATTATAAAGGTGGTATATGGATATCCACAGTAAAAAGCCGTTCGTGTAAGAGACTGTGCAATCCGAGCTGGTAACTGGATAGGCTCGTGACTTAGCCAGGGCATGAATACACAAACACTAATATGGGTTAATAATTACCCTAATAATTGCTATACTTATGCGGTTGTTGAGGATAGGCAGTTTTGATAAAGAAAAGTAACGACTTAGGACAAAAAGAATATGAACAATTTAGTAACCAAAGCATTTGTACTATTAATGGTTTTCTCAATCATTGGTTGCTCAGGAAATACCAAATTCACCAAATTGGAAGACAGCGAATTAAAATATAATGTCAATGTCCTGCCTAAGTCGGATAAAGAACTTACCCTAAAACTCGGGAATTTGAACGTCGAACGAAAAACGATCGGATTATGGTGGCCAATTTCGGCTTATACGCTCTTTATACCAACCACAATTTACGCAATGAGTGATGGCTCTAACCGCCGAACAATAGCTAAAGATACATTCACAAAGGAACTTGATAATGTTGGTATAAAGTTATTGTTTGAGAAAGGTGACACAGACCTCAACACGTTTGAGGACGAGTTTGCAGAAAAGGATACAGTAAAAGAAAACTATGATTACATCATTGATTTTGATCTAGAAACCACGTCTGAAAGCGCATTTGAATTTGTATCAAGAATCACTGTAAGAAATGGCGATAGAGTAGCATTTCAAAAAACCTATTTTACATCCCCAACGAATCACTATGCAGAAGAAGATGATTTATTGAAATCTGCTTATACCTATGTGATAAAACAGTTTATCCATGACAAACAAGCGCATATCGCCATGGGTATAAATTCAAGGGGTGGAAATATTCAACTGGCCTCCAGCAAAAGCACTCAAAAACCCACTATCACACTAAATAAGCCGCAAATCATTGATACTGCAAAAACTATCGCTAACAATCAAAAACTATTAGCGCTAGTTATCGGTAACAGTTCATATAAATCTACACCGCTAAAAAACCCTGTAAATGATGCTAATGACATAAGTGCTAATTTGGAAAACCTGGGGTTTGATGTTAATACACTTATCGATGCCGATAGGCGAAATATTGTACATGAGATAAACCGGTTTAGCCGAAAACTGAACGATTATGATGTTGGATTGTTCTTCTATGCTGGACACGGTATGCAAATAAAAGGGAGAAATTTCTTAATTCCTATCGATGCACATATTGAAAGTGATTCTGACGTAGAGTTTGAAGGTGTAGATATTGGAAGATTATTAGCCAAAATGGAAAGTTATGAAAATAAAACCAATATAGTTCTCTTAGACGCTTGTCGAAACAATCCATTTTCTGGTACGTTCCGCAGCTCCTCAAGAGGTTTAGCGCGCGTAGATGCTCCTACAGGTTCTTTTATCGCCTTTGCAACCGCTCCTGGTCAAGTAGCAGCAGATGGATTTGAAAGAAACGGCGTATTTACCAAGCATTTATTAAAGCACATCAATACCCCTGATTTGCCCATCGAAGGTTTACTGAAAAAAGTACGTGTTGGAGTGATGAAGGAAACTAACAGTAAGCAAGTACCCTGGCAGTCGTCGTCGATGACAGGCGACTTTTATTTTAGGAATGCCGTTGCAAACAATGAAAATAGCGTAATAGCTGCAGCTGCCACCACAGAAATTCAAGCTAAACCTATAACTCCTGTTCAACCATTATATCAACCTAAAAAACAGGAACCAGAGCAATTTCAGCAAGCGCGTTACTTTGATAATGAAAAAATAATTACCCCCGAAACACCTCCTTTAAGCTCTTCAACTAATCCATCGATTACTGACAAGCCTGTGCTAGTCAAAGAGAAAAAAGTTAATGGTTGGGTATCAGGCATATTGGGGATTCTTGCACTTGGTGTGATTGCTGGAAGCAATTAGTATAATAATCAATTTAGCCGGAAATCTACTGTGTATAGAAAAAAGCGGTGTTAATTAAACACCGCTTCTGCAGAAAAGCCTTCTCGTTCCATGATGTCACGTAATTTGGCCAATGCTTCTACTTGAATTTGTCTGACTCGTTCACGCGTTACACCAATTTCGTTGCCCACCTCTTCCAAGGTAGCCATTTGATGCCCATTCAAACCGAACCGACCTTCCACAACCCGCTTTTGTTTATCATTTAGTTGCGTTAACCAAAGCTCAAGATGTTTATTCAAATCTTCATCTTGTAAAAGCAATGCGGGATCGCCATTGTTTTCATCAGCAATGCCATCGATGACGGTTTTATCGGAATCTTTTCCCATGGGCGTATCAACAGACGTAACACGCTCATTAAGGCCAAGAATCCGCTTTACATCAGCAATGGGTTTATCTAAATGACGTGCAATTTCTTCAGGTGTTGGTTCGTGATCTTGTGTTTGCGCAAAATGTCGTGCTGCTCTCAGGTAGGCATTTAATTCTTTGACCACATGAATGGGTAAGCGAATGGTACGTGTTTGATTCATCAATCCACGCTCTATGGTTTGACGTATCCACCATGTCGCATAGGTAGAAAAACGAAATCCTCTTTCCGGATCAAATTTTTCAACCGCATGAATTAAACCTAGATTACCTTCTTCAATAAGATCAAGAAACGCTAAACCACGATTCATGTAACGTCGCGCAATTTTTACAACTAAGCGCAAGTTACTTTCAATCATTCGTTTACGTGATGCTTCGCATCCTCGTTGAGCAAGTCGCGAATAATGCACTTCTTCCTCTGCGGATAGCAGAGGGGAATAGCCAATTTCACTAAGATACATTCGTGTCGCATCTAGCTGGCCATCTGATGCTTCACTTGAGGCTGATTTTTTTGCCACTTTTTTCGGCGGCGTTACTTCCTCTTCTTCAATAATTTCTTCCAATTCAGCGGTATCTAAAAGCCCATTATCTGGCTCTTCAGTTACTGCCTCCTCTCCCACGTCTTCGAATTTTTGCCCCATTTACATACCTCCGTAGTTCAATGAGATCATTTCGCCAACAGACGCAAAGGGTTAACAGGTTTGCCATTTTTTCGAATTTCAAAATGCAACAGATCCTGCTTGTCACGAATATGCTGCCCCATTAGCGCAATTTTCTGCCCCTGGGAGACCATATCCCCTTCTCGAACGAGCATTTTCTCGTTATATGCATACGCACTCAAATAGTGCTTATTATGCTTTATGATAATGAGTTGACCGTAACCTTTTAACCCACTTCCACTATATACAACTTTACCCGACGCCGTTGCGACTATTGGCTGCCCACGTTTACCTTCAATATTAATGCCGTTCTTATTTAACGACATGTCTTTACTGTTTTTTGTTAAAACGCCCTTAGTTGGCCATATCCACTTTTTGACCGGGCTATGCTTATCAGTAAAGTCTTCTGCGATAACAACACGTTTCTTCGTCAGCTTATTATTTTTATTGTATTTATTATCTGATCTTTTTGTAATTTTGTTATCACGCCGGGGTTGTTTTTTTACAGAGGAATTCCCGCTTTCCTCCCACCATTCCTTAACTGGGGGAGCAACTCTTAACCATTGCCCCTCATTAATCGTATATGGCCTTGCAATACCGTTCCATTCTGCTATGTCTTGATAGTCCTGTCCATAGTAAAAACCAATTGAATATAAGCTTTCGCCTTTTTCAACGCGATGATGAACATGTCCACCACAAGATGTTAAGAAAATAACCAGCAATAGGAGGATAACAGCTATTAGCTGTTTCGCAAAAATACATTTGAACTGTGGTAATTTAATTAAACCATTTGATTTATGTGACATTTTTCTTACAAAGAATCCAGTACACCTATTCAAATAACGCTTAAAGTTTGACGCTCAGAAACTCTTGCACCACCAACTTAAAAAGTTATTGTGAGCAAGGCACGAGCAAATAATCAGCACTATAAATTTGATTTATAGTGCTTGATAAACTAGATAGGCTAGAACAGCCAACAGTAAAACACCCCAGCCCAATCGCTCAATATATTTTCGCAATAGACCTTCCATCCGCTCCCCTCCCCAGCGCATTAACCCTGCAACTAGAAAAAAGCGCGCACCGCGACCCAAAAATGACATTAATATAAAAGGGACTAAGGCCATACTAGCGACACCGGCAGCTATGGTAAATACTTTATAAGGAATTGGCGTAAACCCGGCCAAAAAAACGACCCAAATTCCCCATTGCTCAAACCAATCTTTTGCTAATAAATATTTGTCCCAATATCCTACGTCTTTAAGAATTGGTTCTATCAAGTCAAATGCAAAAACACCAATCATGTAGCCCAAAACGCCACCAAGCACCGAAAATATTGTCGCAAGCAAAGCAAATTGCCAAGCTTTGGTTGGCCTCGCCAAGCACATAGGTGCGAGCATAACGTCTACAGGAATAGGGAAAAATGAGGATTCCGCGAAACTCATTCCGGATAAATAATACGAACCATGCGGGTGTTTTGCCCACTGCAAAGTCTTGTCATACATTGGCCCAAAAAGTCGCATTATTTTACTCCATCAAGCAATGGAACAAATTGGACACCGTCTAATTGACTTTCATGATAGCAATCGATATCGCGGTCAAAAACTCGCAAAACTTGCCGACCCGCATCACCTGCAGGAATAACCATGCGACCACCGACCGCCAATTGCAGCAGTAATTCATCGGGCACTTGCACCGGGGCAGCAGTTA
>Ga0316207_10002148_pt1 | contig 21243 bp, 25 predicted proteins | sample 6weekpyrite_MG_FD_204943 | JGI IMG/M metagenome (GOLD analysis project Ga0316207, IMG submission 204943) | Microbial mat bacterial communities from mineral coupon in-situ incubated in ocean water Damariscotta River, Maine, United States -... | ecosystem: Environmental > Aquatic > Marine >...
CAGCGATTTCATCACCGATTTGGTGATCCGGTCCTGCGCCGGGCCCGACAACACGCCATGCGTGATATAGGCATGCACCTCGGCGGCACCCTGTTCCATCAGCACCTCGGCCGCCTTGCACAAGGTTCCGGCCGTGTCGCAGATGTCATCGACGATGATGCATTTCTTGCCCGTGACATTGCCGATCACGGTCATCTCGGCCACTTCGCCCGCCTTTTCGCGGCGCTTGTCGACGATCGAGAGCGGCGCGTTGATCCGCTTGGCCAGTTCGCGGGCGCGCGCGACGCCGCCGACATCGGGCGAGATCACCATGATATCGTCGGTTGCGCCCTGAAAATGATGCAGGATATCCAGCGCAAAGACCGGCGAGGCATAGAGGTTGTCGACCGGAATATCGAAAAAGCCCTGGATCTGGGTGGCGTGCAGGTCCATCGTCAGAACCCGTTCGATGCCCGCCCGCACGATCATGTTCGAGACCAGCTTGGCCGAAATGGGCGTGCGCGCCTTGGTGCGGCGATCCTGCCGGGCATAGCCGAAATAGGGAATCACGGCGGTGATGCGCGCCGCCGACGACCGGCGCAGCGCATCGGCCATGATGAGCAGTTCCATCAGGTTGTCATTGGCCGGGTTCGAGGTGCTCTGGATGATGAACATGTCCTCGCCGCGGACGTTTTCATAAACCTCGACAAAAATCTCCTGATCGTTGAACCGTTCGACCCGCGCATCGACCAGGCCGACCGACATGCCGCGATGCAAGGTCATGCGGCGGGCGATGGCATCGGCCAGCGGTCGGTTGGCGTTTCCGGAAATCAGCTTGGGGTCGGTTGCGGGCATTGGCAGGGTTCCCTCGTGGCAGCGCGGGTGAAACGTTGACACCCCCTAACATCCGGATACCCTCCGCGAAAGTCCAAAGGGGAGGTCAAATTGGCCCATATCGATATCTATTTCACGCCGCTCTCGCCCTATACCTACCTGACCGGTCAGCAGATCCACGAGATCGCCAGCCGCCACGGGGCCAGCACCACCTACAAGCCACTGGATCTGATGGCGCTTTTTGCCCGCACCGGCGGCACCGCGCCCAAGGACAGGCACCCGGCACGGCAGGCCTACCGCTTGCAGGATATGCGACGGCGCGCGGCCAAGGCAGGGCTGCCGCTGAATGAAAAGCCGATGTTCTGGCCGACCAACCCGGCCCCGGCCTCCTATGCGCTGATCACGGCGCAAAAGACGGGCGGCGGCGATCTGGCGGGGCTGGTCTTTGCACTTGGCCGCGCGGTCTGGGCCGAGGAAAAGGACATCGCCGATGACACCGTGATTCGCGCCGCCCTGACCGAGGCCGGGTTTGACCCGGATCTTGCCGATAAGGGCATGCTGGCAGCCGCCGACGAATATGCCCGCAACCTTGAGGACGCCGTCAGCGCGGATGTGTTCGGCGCGCCCTTCTGCGTCGTTGACGGGGCGGCGCATTTCTGGGGGCAGGACCGGCTGGAGGATCTGGATCTGCATCTGTCCGGCACGCTTTGACCACGGGCGTCCGGGTCTGGGGCGACGGGCCGCGCGATCTGTTGATGCTGCATTGTTCGCTGGCGCAGGGCGCGGCGTGGAAAGGCGTGGCCGGGTGCCTGCCGGGCGGTCTGCGCCTGACGGCCCCCGATATCGTCGGCCATGGCACCGGGCCCGCCCATGACCCGGTCCGTGACCTGCATGATCAATGCTATGAGGCAGTGTTGCCGCATCTGCCCCCGGCGCGCTTTGACGCGGTGGGCCACAGTTTCGGCGCGACGCTGGCGCTGCGGCTGGCGCTGGAAATGCCGGACCGCGTGCGCAGCCTGACCCTGATCGAGCCGGTCCTCTTCGCCGCCGCCCGGGGCAGTGGCACCTTCTCGCCGCACAGATCGGGTCAGGCAGGGCGGGGCAGGGCGGCAAGCGGTGATGATCGGCTGGCCGCGACCCGGGATTTCCTGAAACATTGGGGCAGCGGCGCGAAATTCGATGATCTGCCCGCACATCAACGGGCCTATATGGCGGCGCGCATCCACCTGATCGACGCCTCGGACCCGGCGCTTTTCGATGACAGTGCGGGACTGGTTCCCCGGCTGGCGCAGGTGGCGGCCCCGACCTTGCTGATGGCTGGTGGAAATTGCCTGCCGGTGATCACGGCGATCCTCGATCGGATGCAGGCCGAGATCCCGCACACCACCCGCAGCAGCATCCCCGGTGCGGGCCATATGGCCCCGATCACCCATGCCGCCCCGGTGGCCGCGGCCATCGCGGATCATCTGGCCCGGGTCAGCCCCTGAAATGCATGAGGAGCGCCTGCACGCTTTCAGAGCTGCAGGACCAGTCGGTGACGAACCGGCACCGGATCAGCGTATCGTCCGGGCCCTCAAGGCTGCTATTGTCGGGAAAGAGGTAATATTTCGCCCCCGCCGCCCGGGCGCGCCGATGCGCGGCGCGCGGCAGATGGGCAAAGACCATGTTGCCGGCAGGCTCGGCCTCGATCACCGCGCCGGGCAGATCGCGCAGGCCCGCCACCAATTCGGCGCATCGCGCATTGGCGGCCCCGGCCAGACGCAGCCACAGCCCATCGGTGACATAGGCCTCCATCTGGGCCGAAAGGTAGCGGAATTTCGAGGCCAGATGCGCGCCGCGTTTGCGCCGCAGCTCGATTTCCCAGGATTTCTCGGGATCGAAGAAAAGCATCGCCTCGACCCCCATGCAGCCGTTCTTGGTGCCGCCAAAGCTGACCGCGTCGATCCCGGATTTCCAGCTCATCTCGGCGGGCGTACAGTTCAGCGCGGCGCAGGCATTGGCAAAGCGGGCACCGTCCAGATGGGTCTTGAGCCCAAAGGAATGCGCCAGATCGGTGATGGCGCGGATCTCCTCCAGCGAATAAAGCGTGCCGATCTCGGTGATGTTGGTGATGCTCACCGGCCCGCATTGCACCCCCCGCACCCCACGATCGGCGGTCAGCAGGATGGCCTCGCGCAGCGCGGCGGGGTCCATCTTGCCATCAGGCCCGTCGATCAGGGTCAGCTTGGCCCCGCCGGAGAAAAGCTCAGGCGCGCCGCATTCATCCTCTTCGGCATGGGCGATGCGATGCACGAAAATCGCGTCCCAGGGATTGGCCAGCGTCGCCAGCGCCACGGCATTTGCCGCGGTGCCGGTAGATATGAGATGCACCGCAGCCTCGGGGGCCTCGAACAGATCGCGCAGGTTCTGCACCGCGCCATCGGTGAACGCATCCGCGCCATAGGGCATGTGATGGCCCTCGTTGGCGCGCAGAACGGCCGCCATGATCTCGGGCGCGGCAGGCCCCATATTGTCGGATGCGAACATCATAGCCCTGGCTCCTCGATGATGTAGTCTTCCCAGTCTTCTTCCGGCACTTCGAACTCGGGCACCGAAAATCCGCGCATCGACACGCCCGCCTGATGCACGCTTTCGGCATCGCCCGAGATCAGGGGATGCCAGTGATAGAGCGGTTTGCCCTCATGCAGCAGCCTGTAGGCGCAGGTTTCGGGCATGAAATAGGCGACATCGGCCATGGTCTGCGGCGTCAGTTGAATACAGTCCGGCACCAGCGTCTTGCGGATCTCGTATTGCCCGCAGCGGCAGCTTTGATCGTCGAGCAACCGGCAGGCGACGCGGGTCAGGGCGACATCTCCGGTTTCCTCATCCTCCAGCTTATTCAGACAACATTTGCCACAGCCGTCGCACAGCGCCTCCCATTCCTCGGACGTAAGCTTGGAAAGCGGGAACCGCCGCCAGAATTCGGGCCTCATGGCAGAGCCTTCAAAATGGCGCGGGCTTGATCGCTATCGGCATCCATCTGCGTGATCAATGCATCGAGCCCGTCAAAGGTCAATTCAGGGCGCAGATATTCGACCAGCGCGATCGACAGATCACAGCCATATAGATCGCCCGAGAAATCGAACAGGAAGGTTTCCAGATTGGGCGCATCGCCATTGAACATCGGCCGCACGCCAAGCGAGGCCACCCCGTGATAATGGCCCGGATGGGTGCCGTTCAGAACATCGACCAGCACCGCGTAGACGCCAAGCCGGGGCAGGTGCAGCCCCTCGAGCCCCATATTGGCGGTGGGATAACCCAATTGCCGGCCGCGTTTCTCGCCATGCACGATCGCGCCCTCGATCCGGTGCCAATGGCCCAACATGGCGGCGGCGTCGCGGGGGCGGCCATCGCTCAGAGAGGCGCGGATATTGGTCGAGGATATCGCCCCCAGATCGCCATGCAGGATCGGCACGATATCCACGTCAAAGCCCAGATCCCGGCCCAGATCGCTCAACATCCCGACGGTGCCTTTGCGACCCTTTCCAAAACAGAAATCGGCCCCGACGATAACCCGCTTCAACCCCAGACCTTCGGCCAGAACATCGCGCGCGAAATCCTCGGCGCTCAACCCCGAAAGAGCCGCGTTAAAGGGCAGCTCATAAAGGATATCGACGCCCAGTTTCTGCAACCGGTGGCCACGCGCCTCGGCATTCATCAGCCGGAAAGGCGGCGCACCGGTGGCGAAAAACTCACGCGGGTGCGGCTCGAATGTCAAAATGCCAAGCGGCAGCCCGTCGACCCGGGCCCGGTCGATGACATATTGATGGCCCAGATGCACACCGTCGAAATTACCGATGGCGGCCGAGGCACCCCTGTCTTCGGGTAATGCATATTGATAGTCGCGCAGGATTCTCATGCACCCGGATTATCCGGCACGTTTCCCAAGGGCAACTCTGCCCGGTCATTTTGGCGCAAATACCTCGGTCGTGAGGTGCCCGGTCTATCCCTGGTTTTCCCGCTCGACATAGATCCGCAATTCCTCGGCCTCGCGCCGGGCCTCACGCAGGCCATCCATTGCGGCGCGCAACTCGGCCTCGGTCTGGGTGATCTGATTGGTCAGCTCTGCCTCGCGATGCTGCAGATAGGTGATGGCCTGATCGCGGGTTTCTTCGGCGTCATGCAGGGATTTGGCCATCTCTTCCAGCTCGTTCAAATCGACACCCGACACGCGGGTCAGCTTGTGAACCAGCCAGTTGCCGAACCAGCCGAGCGCAAAAGCCACAAAGAGGATGATCGCGATCACCACGATGAATTCGGTCCGGTTCATTCGTTGTTTTCCTCTGCTTGTGTCGCGGCCAGCCCGGCCGGGCGCCTGACGGGTCGGCGGGCATTGGCCAGCATTTCGGCGCGTTCGGCGGCGGCCTCGACCAGCTCACGCTGGCGCACATCCGTGAGCAGCATGAATTCGATGCGCCGGTTGGTTTCGCGCCCCGCCTCGGTTTCGTTATCGGCGATGGGCCGGGTCTCACCATAGCCCTCGGCGGATAGGTTCGTGGTGAGCACACGGCGCGCCAGCAGCCCATTCAGCACCGAATCGGCGCGGGCCTGGCTGAGGTTCAGGTTCATTTCCTCGCGGCCCTGCGTGTCGGTATGGCCGCCGATCTCAAACTCGACATCGGGGCATTCGCGCAGGATTTCGGCCAGTGAGTCCAAGATTTCACCAGACGCGGCGTTGATCTCGACCGAGCCCGCGTCAAACGTGATCTTACGCTCGGCCTGTACGGCGTTGACCCGGTCCAGGCATTGCGCCGGCGACAGTGCGCCGGTGACCGGATCCAGGCTGGCCATATAGGTCACGTCGATCTCGAAACTGGCTGCGGCACCCAGATATTGCGCCAGGATCCGCGAAAGCTCCGACGTGGCCTCTTCGTTGCCGGAATTGCCGCGCAGGATCAGGGTGTCAGGTTCCACGATCAGCGACCCGTGGTGAATGTTTGACAGCCCCTCCAGCCCGGCCAATACCCTCAGCGGCCACCCCTCCGGCAGATCCGGGTCGGTACGGGTGGCGAGATAGGTGTTCTGACGGCCAAAAAGTGCGTTGGCATAGGCCAGCACGGCCTCGGAGATGCGATCATCGGGCAGGCGACCGCGCAGTTGCACATACCCTTCGGGGCTGCGCGTGGCGGTGAAACTGGGCGGGCCTTCGGCGGCGGCGTTGGTATCGGGCGGATCGGGCAGGACCGCGTGCAACGAGAACACCTCAGGCAACGCCGCGTCCAGCTCACCGATCACGGTATCAAAGAGCGATGGCGATGTGCCCTCGGCGGCGACCAGCGTCACATCAGCATCGGAAAAGGTCAGCGTGCCACCCTCAAGCCGGCCCATCGCCGACAGTGCCACCTCGACTGCATCGGCCCAACGCGGCGACGGCACACCGAGGCCGATCACGCATTCGGCCTCGCCAGCCAACCCGGCGTCGGCGGCAGCCTCCAGAATGCGGCTGCGATCCTCGACGGTGCCAGCGGAACAGGCCTCAAAACGGTGGACACCCTCGGTCACGACATAGCGCAGCGTAAAGGGCGTGATCACCGGGCGCGGGGCCGAGATATCCATTTCAAGCGCGACACCATCGGGTTGATTTTCCTGCAGGAAGCTCTGCCAATCTGCGCGCTCTGTGGGGGTGGTTGCCACCGCCTCGACAACCACGCGCCCGGCAAAGACTGAGACCTTGGAGCGAGGCAATTCGCTCAGCGCCAGCAGGCCAAAGCGCACCGCGGCGTGCCAGCCACGTGGCACCGGGAAATCGGCGGTTTCGACCATATTGGCGACATCCAGCCCGGCGGTGATATCCGAAATGCCATCGGTCAGCCGGTCTGCCCCTTCGGCACCAGGGATCAGGCCGATCAGCGACACGCCGTCGCCATTGCGCAGCATCTCGATCGAAAACTCAGGTGCGATGATGCCCTCGGGGTCCAGCACCGTCATCTCATCGACCACACGATCGCTGTCGATGGTGGCCCCGGCGCGGCGCATGGCGCGAAACCGCGTCGCCTCATCGGGGGCTTCGCCGCTGAGGAAAACCTGCAGGCCATCGGCGGTGACGTCGACCCAGTCCAGCCCCTCTTCGCGCATCGCAAAGGCCACATCCTCGACCGATTGCCGTTCGATATTGCCCGCACCGACAATGGCGACGCCGAGGCTCAGTAAACCCGCCAGCGCAAAGGCCCCGAGGGCCGCGAGAGTTGTGCTGATACGCATCGGTCCGATCATGTCCCAGTTCTTGTTGCCACAGGCAGATACCCGCTTGCTGCGGAACGTTCAATCACACCAGCGCGGCAAGGGCAAAAAACAGCGCAACAATCAGCCCGGCATCGCGGTTGGCGCGAAAAAGCCGCATGCAATTGGCCGGGTCGGCAGTGTCGAGCTGACCCAGTTGCCAGACCATGTGCCAGCCGAACCCCCAGGCCCCGGCGATGGCCAGAACCATGGCAAGCGCCCCGGCAGAGGCCGGCAGCGCGGCGATGATGGCCCCCGCCATCAGGATCACGCTCACAATCAGAAACCCGCGCAGCCAGGTCTTGCTGGTCTCGCCAAAGAGCCGCGCGGTGGATTTCACGCCGATCAGCGCGTCATCCTCGGTATCCTGATGGGCATAGATCGTGTCGTAGAAAAGCGTCCAGGCGATGCCCGCGAGATAAAGCAAGACGGGGGCCAGGCTGAGGCTGCCGGTATGGGCCACCCAGGCCAGAAGCGCGCCCCAGTTGAAGGCGATGCCCAGAAAGACCTGCGGCCACCAGGTAAAGCGTTTGGCAAAGGGGTAGATGACAACGGGGATCAGCGCGGCAAAGCCCAGGGCAATGGCCGTGGTGTTGAAGGTCAGCAGGATGGCAAGGGCCGCCAGGCATTGCAGCACCAGCCAGAGCAGCGCCTGCGCCACGCTGACCTGCCCCGACGGGATCGGCCGCGACCGGGTGCGCGCCACGGCGGCGTCGATATCGCGGTCGGTGATGTCATTCCAGGTGCAGCCCGCGCCACGCATCAGGATCGCGCCCAGGCCGCTGCCCGCGATGATCCACAGATCGAACCAGCCGGGGCTGTCGGCGGCGGCGGCCAGCAGAACGCCCCACCAGCCGGGCAGCGCCAAAAGCCAGCTGCCAATCGGCCGGTCGGCGCGGCTGAGGCGCAGATAGGGGCGCGACCAGCGGGGGGCATACCGGTCGACCCAATTGCCGCGCACGGCATCGGCCACCTGGCCCTCTGGCGTTTCATCTATCCCGGTCATATGGTCCGCCCCATGTCGTCGAAAGCCAAAATCCGCCTCTACGTAGAGCATCCGCTTGGGGACACGCAAAGGGTTCCTCTGTCGCGGGAGCAGGCGCATTACCTTTTTGGTGTGATGCGGCAGGGCGTGGGCGGACGCGTGGCGCTTTTCAACGGCTCGGATGGCGAATGGCAGGCCGAGGTGATCGAGGCCGGAAAACGTGGCGGCGTTCTGGAATGCCGCGCGCAATCGGCCCCGCAGGCCCTGCCGCCCGATCTGTGGCTGATCTTTGCACCGATCAAAAAGGCGCGCACCGATTTCATCGTCGAAAAGGCCACCGAGATGGGGGCCGCCCGGGTGTTGCCGGTGCAGACCGAATTCACCAATGCCGAACGCATCCGGCAGGATCGGTTGCAGGCCCATGCCGTTGAGGCAGCCGAGCAATGCGGCGGGGTCTATGTACCGCCGGTCGAAGGCTTGCAAAAGCTCGACCGGCTGCTGGCCAATTGGCCAGAGACCCGGACGCTGATCTTTTGCGATGAGGGGTTGGCGGGCGGCTCCTCGCCCCTTGCGGCGCTTCGCGCAAACGGGCGCGGTGAGGATATCTGCAAGGATGGAGGAGCGGCCATTCTGATCGGCCCCGAGGGGGGATTTTCAGATACCGAACGCGCCCGGTTGCAGGCGATGCCGCAGGCGGTTCCCATCGCGCTCGGCCCCCGCATCCTGCGCGCCGACACCGCCGCGGTGGCCGCGCTGACGCTGTTTCAGATCACGCGGGGCGACTGGGGATGATCCGCGTCGCGCACGCACATGATGGCGAAAAAATCGCGGCTTTCCTGAAGGATTTCCCGGAAAGCTCGATGTTTCTGCGCAGCAATTTGGCGCAGCACGGTATCGGTCCGGGCGATCACCCACACGCCACGGAATTCTGGATTGTGGAGGACGAGGACCGGATGGTGGGCGTTTTCGGGCTTACCATGGCCGGGTTTCTGGTGTGCCAGATGCCCCAGGTCACACCACTGGATTGGCAAATCTTTGCCGCGATGCTGGAGGGGCGGGACGTGGCCGGTATGACCGGCGATGACAGTCAGGTGCGCGCCGCGTTGACCGCGCTGGCTTTGCCGGAAGATGCCTTTGCCTTGAACGCGGCAGAACCGCTTTACCGTTTGGATCTGGTCGATCTTCGGACGGACGCAGAGCCGCTCAGGGTCCCTGTCGCGGCCGACGCCGATCTGCTCACTGATTGGTTTGCAGGCTATGCGCTGCATACCGGGATGCAGCGCGATGAAATCAAGGCCGCCCGCTTTGGTCGCGAACGCGCCGAACGCGCCATCGACAACCCCGCCATTGGGCTGTTGACGGTCGGCGATGCGCCGGTGGCGATGTCGGCCCTGATCGCAGAGGCGGATGCAATGGTTCAGGTTGGTGCTGTGTTCGTGCCCCGAACCCTTCGAAACCGTGGATATGGCCGGCGGGTGGTTGCGGCGCAGATGCACGACTGCCGCGCGCGCGGGATCTCCGCCGCCGTGTTGTCTGCCAATAACCGGCCCGCAGCGCGCGCCTACGAAGCGATAGGGTTTCGCCGGATCGGCCAGTTTCGTGTCGCGATATTGGCGACACCTCATCGCATGGCGGGCCCGGCATGAGCGGGTTTTTCCGCCCCGAGGCGATGGCCCTTGTCCGGCGCTGGCGCGAGGCGCTGATTGCCGTGGGCGTTGGCAGCGCTGGCCTCTGGATCGCGCTGCGCCCCGGCCCGATCGTGTCGGGCCTGGGCTATGCGCTGACGGCGCTGGGCGTGGTCCTGTTGATCCTGGCGCTCAGGCGCATCCGGTTTGCGCCCACCGGCGAGGGGCCCGGCGTGGTGACACTGGATGAGGGGCGCATCGCCTATCTCGGGCCCTATTATGGCGGCGCGGTCGCGGTGCAGGATCTGACCCGGCTGGCGCTGCGCCGTGGCGGCGACGGCGCGGCCGCCTGGGTGCTGGCCCATCCCGAGGGTGTGCTGGTCATCCCGACAAATGCCGTCGGGGCCGAGGTGCTCTTTGACGCGTTCACCACGCTGCCCGGCCTCAACATGGCCTATCTGCTGCGCAGCCTGAAGACGGGTGCCCCGGGCACAATCACGCTTTGGTCACCGCAGACCGGCCCGGCCTTGACTTGACCGCCCGGCGGGGTCAGGGATTGGCCCCGGAAATCTGCCATACCACCTGCGAAAGGTCGCACCCCCATGTCCATTCCTCAATCCGGCGGCGGCCCCATCGAACGGCACGAACAGCTGGCGGGCTACCTGGCCGATGGCTGCAAGCCGAAATCCGAGTGGCGCATCGGCACCGAGCATGAGAAATTCGGCTATTGCAAAGACACGCTGAAGCCGCTGCCGTTCGAGGGCAAACGGTCGATCGTGGCGGTGCTGTCGGGTCTGCGCGACCGCCATGGCTGGTCCGAGATCCGCGAGGGCGGGCATCTCATCGGGCTGGAAAAGGACGGGGCCAATGTCTCGCTGGAACCGGGCGGCGCGCTGGAGCTGTCGGGGGCTCCGCTGGAGACGATCCATGCCACCTGTGACGAGGTCAACACGCATCTGCGCGAAGTGAAGGACATCGCCGATGAGATCGGCGTGGGCTTTATCGGGCTGGGGGCCGCCCCGATCTGGACGCATGACGAGATGCCCTTGATGCCCAAGGGGCGCTACCAGCTGATGGATGCCTATATGGGCAAGGTCGGCACCATGGGGCGGGTGATGATGCGGCGCACCTGCACCGTGCAGGTCAATATCGATTTCGCCTCCGAGGCCGACATGGTGCAGAAACTGCGCGTGGCGCTGGCGCTGCAGCCGGTGGCCACGGCGCTCTTTGCCAATTCGCCGTTTTTCGAGGGCAAGGTGAACGGGCATAAATCCTGGCGCAGCCGCGTCTGGCGCGATCTGGATCCGGCGCGCACGGGGATGCTGCCTTTCGTCTTTGAGGATGGCTTCGGGTTCGAGGCCTATGTGCAATACGCGCTCGATGTGCCGATGTATTTTGTCTATCGCGACGGCAAATATATCGACGCGCTGGGCATGTCGTTCCGCGATTTCCTTGAAGGCAGGCTGCCCGCTCTGCCCGGCGAAACCCCAACCTTGAGCGATTGGGCAGATCACCTGACCACCGCATTCCCCGAGGCCCGGATCAAGAAATACATGGAGATGCGCGGGGCCGATGGCGGCCCGTGGCGGCGGCTCTGCGCCTTGCCTGCCTTCTGGGTCGGGCTGACCTATGAGCAAAGCGCGCTGGATGCGGCCTGGGATCTGGTCAAGGGTTGGGATGCCGAAACGCGCGAGGCCCTGCGCGTTGCCGCATCGGTTGATGGCTTGCAGGCCGAAACCCATGGCATAAAGATGCAGGATCTGGCCGCTCGCGTGGTCGAGATTGCCGAACACGGGCTGGCCACGCGCGCCTGTCCCGGTGCCGGTGGCCTTGTGCCCGATGAGACGCATTTCCTGAACGCGCTGAAGGAAAGCCTCGACTCGGGCCAGACGCCCGCGGATGAGCTGCTGGAGCAATATCACGGGGCCTGGAACGGCGATCTGACCCGGATCTTTGCCGAATACAGTTATTGACCCATGAGCCTGAGCCACATCACCTTTGTCAGCGCCGATCCAGACCGAATGGAAGAGGTGCTGATCAAGGTGCTGAAAGCGCGCAAGATCTATGACAGCGGCGATGGCGGCTATTCGCTTGCCCCGGAACGGTTCTATGACATCGGCGGCGTCTGGGTTGCGGTGATGCAGGGCGAGGCTCTGACCGGGCGCAGCTATAACCACGTCGCGTTCTGGGTCGATGAGGAAGAGCTGGAGGAACGGCTGGCCGAGATCGCGGCGCTGGGGCTGGAGGTATTGCCGGGGCGTCCGCGCGTGGCGGGCGAGGGGCGGTCGATCTATTTCTACGGGCCTGACGGGCATCTCTTGGAGCTGCATTCCGGCACGTTGCAGGACCGGTTGGCGGGGTATCGGCGGAGCGGTTGAACGAGGGCCGCAATACCCTCAGGATTTGCCGCCGATCCGGGGTTCCTCGCCGCGCAGCAGCCGTTTGATATTGGCATCATGACGCAGAAAAACCAGCGCCGCCAAGAGCGCCGTGACCAGCCCCGCCTGTGGCATCCCCAGCACATTGATCCAGACCGGGGCCATGGCGGCTGTCACCAGTGCCGAAAGTGACGAGATCCGCGAAATGGCGGCGGTTGCGGCCCAGGTCAGGCAGGCGGCAATGCCCGCGGGCCAGAAGAGGATCAGCAGCGTGCCAAGAAATGTCGCCACGCCCTTGCCGCCCCTGAACCCCAGGAAAACCGGAAAGCAATGGCCCAGGAACGCGGCCAGCGCCGCGATCTGGGCGGCGTCCTCGGCCAGCAGCGCGCGGGCCAGAGCCACCGCGATACCGCCCTTGCCCGCATCCAGCAGGAGCGTCAGGAAGGCGGCCGGGCGGTTGCCGGTGCGCAGCACATTGGTGGCCCCGATATTGCCCGACCCGATCTGGCGGATATCGCCAAGCCCAAAGCCGCGCGCGATCACCAACCCGAAGGGAACCGAGCCGAGCAGATAGGCAGCGAGCGCCGTGATGCCGAGAAGCGCGGCGGAGGTCTCCAGCACCGGGATCATGGGTTTGCCCTGTCATAGACGATGGCACCGCCCACGATGGTGAGCGACACCCGCCCCTCCATCCGCATGCCGTCAAAGGGCGTGTTCTTGGATTTCGAGCGCAACGTGGACCGGTCCATCACGAAGGGCGCATGCGCGTCGAAAAGGACCAGGTCTGCGGGGGCACCGGCGGCCAGCCGCCCCGTGGGCAGGCCAAGACGGCGCGCCGGGTTCAACGACAGAGCGCGAAAGAGCTGTGGCAGGCTCAGATGGCCCGCGTGATAGAGGCGCAATGCGGCGGGCAGCAGCGTCTCAAGCGCCACCGCGCCGGAGGCCGCGACCTCGTAGGGCAGGCGCTTGCTTTCCTCATCCTGCGGCGTGTGCATCGAGCTGATGATGTCGATCAGGCCAGTGCCCACGGCCTCGACCATCGCCATGCGGTCATCTTCGCCGCGCAGGGGCGGCTTGACCTTAAAGAAGGTGCGGTAGTCGCCAACGTCAAATTCGTTCAGCGTCAGGTGATGGATCGAGATCCCGGCGGTGACATCAAGCCCGGCCGCCTTGGCGCGGGCCAGCGCGGGCAGCGCGGCGGCGGCGGTGATCTGATCGGCGTGATAGCGCGCGCCAGTCATCTCGACCAGCGCGAGGTCGCGTTCCAGCCCGATGCGTTCGGCTATCGGCGACACGGCGGGCAGCCCCTTGAGCGAGGCAAATTTGCCCGAGGTGACGGCGGCCCCGGCAGAGAGGTCAGGATCCTGCGGATGGGCAATGATGAGCGCCCCAAGAGCGCTTGCATAGGTCATGGCGCGGGCCAGAACCTTGGGGTCGCGCAGGACATGGTCGCAATCGGTAAAGGCGACGGCCCCGGCATCCTGCAAAAACCCGATCTCGACCATCTCGCGACCGGCGCGTGATTTGGTCAGCGCCGCCATCGGTGCCATGCGCACGAGCGCAACCTCGGCCCCGCGCCGTTTGACAAATTCCAGCACTTCGGGCGTGTCGAGCGCCGGGGTTGTATCGGGCCGGGTGACCATGGTGGTGACGCCGCCGGCCGCCGCTGCCAGCCCGGCGGTGCGGATGCTTTCCTTGTGCCGCTCGCCCGGCTCGCAGGTCTTGACGCCGATATCGACGATGCCGGGGGCCAGCGCCTGCCCCTTGCAGTCGATGCGGGTTGCGGGCTGCACCTTTGGCCCAAGCGGGCTGTCCTCGCCGATTTCCGCGATCACCCCGTTTTCAACCAGCAGCCAGCCGGGGGTGTCGGTGCCCGCCTCGGGGTCGATCAGGCGGGCGTTTTCCAGCAGCAGCGTCATGGTGTATCAGTCCTTGCTTGCGGCCTGCGGGCATCGCCCGTCGGGATGGCCCGGGTGTCGCGGGCCGGTTCGAGATGCCCCGGAACGATCATACCGCCAGCCTTGCCATTGCGGCCTCGATCCGGTCGGCCACGCCTCTGCGGTCGGCCATGTATTTCATCAGGTGCTTGTCGCCCGACCGGGTGATCAGCTGCACCGCGCTGCCGAGCGTACGGATTCGGGCAATGTCGGCCAGTCGGATACGGCGGTTTTCGGGGCCGGTGATCTCGGTCGTGGTCAGCACCCATTCGGCGTTCATCTCGTCCGAGGCCAGGTAGAAGGCGCGCACCGCGACGGCGAAGAGGCCACCGACCGCGCCAGTCCAGATATCGGGGTTGTCGATGGCCCACAGGATGCCCATGCCGATTGCCATGGCGATCGCCGCCAACCAGGCATGGTCGCGCCAATAGGTCATGCGGTCGGCGCGGAAAATGATCGTGGCCTCAGACATGCCTCCCCCCCGTTTCCGCCCGTGCCGCGCGCAGGTTCTGCGCAAGCAGATCCATCGCCGCCATGCGCACGGCGACGCCCATCTCGACCTGCTCCTGAATGACAGATCGGTTGATGTCATCGGCCAGCGTGCCGTCGATCTCGACGCCCCGGTTCATCGGCCCGGGATGCATCACGATCGCATCGTCCTTGGCGTGGCTCAGTTTTTCGGCATCCAGCCCGTAGCGGTGGTAATATTCCCGCTCGGAGGGGATAAATCCGCCATCCATGCGCTCCTTTTGCAGCCGCAGCATCATCACCACATCCGAGCCTTCCAGCCCTTTGCGCATGTCATCATAAACCTCGACGCCCCAATCGGCGACACCGGCGGGCATCAGCGTCGGCGGGCCGACCAGTTTGACCCGGTTTTCCATCTTGCCAAGCAGCAGGATGTTCGACCGCGCCACGCGGGAATGGGCGATATCGCCGCAAATGGCGATGTTGAGCCGGTGCAAACGCCCCTTGGCGCGGCGGATCGTCAGCGCATCCAGCAGCGCCTGGGTGGGATGTTCATGGCGCCCGTCGCCCGCATTCAGCACGGCGCAGGTCACTTTTTCGGCCAACAGGTTCACCGCCCCGGAATGCGGGTGGCGCACGACCAGCAGGTCGGGATGCATCGCGTTCAATGTCAGCGCCGTGTCGATCAGGGTCTCGCCCTTTTTCACGCTGCTGGTCTGCATGCCCATATTCATCACATCGGCCCCAAGCCGCTTGCCCGCAATCTCGAAACTGGCCTGGGTGCGGGTCGAGTTCTCGAAGAACATGTTGATCTGGGTCAGCCCGGCCAGCGCGGTGGAGCTTTTGGCGGCGCTGCGCTCCATCTCGGCATAGCGGTCGGCGAGATCCAGAATGGTGGTGATTTCAGCGGGGGCCAGGGGCTCGATGCCCAGAAGGTGACGTTTGGAAAATGTCATGGCCGCACTCCGAACCGGTTTCAGCGCTTATAGGAACAAGGCGGGGGGCGGACAAGATGGGGCGCGATGTGCAGTATGGCGAAGATGGGCTCCGAAAGCCCGACGGGCCTTTGTGAAACGCTGACTTTGGCGCAGCTCTACGATGCGGCGGAGCGGGCCCGGACGGATTTGGCCTTTTGCGCGCAGCTGGCGGCCGGGGCGGTTCGTGTGCGACGCCCGCAACCCCGGTTATCCGGTGCCAAAGGATCGACGGCCCGAAGAGACCCGGCGCATTTTTCAAACCGGCGCGGTGCATTCTGGGGTCGACCGCATCCGATATACCAGTCAGCCGGATCTGGCGGCGATGTTGGCAGAGGCGGGCCTGCGGTTAGATCGCTGGATGGGGGATTGACGGGGCAAGCCCTTTGTGCCGCACGCGCCCGAGATCATTCCGCTGGGCGGATTGGCAGGATGAGGCCGCCATTGCGCACGCTGCGAATATCGCGGCAAATCTGGCGGTCGCGCATCTGACAACAGGGGTAGCCATGCCATTGACCATACTCGCCAGAATCACCGCCGCGCCGGGCAAGGAGGATCTGCTGCGGGCGGAGTTGAGCAAACTGGTGGCCCCGACGCGGGCCGAGGCGGGGTGCATCGCCTATGATCTGCATCAGGATAACGACGACCCCCGCAGTTTCGTATTCTACGAGACATGGCAGAGCCGGGATCTGTGGCAGGCCCATATGAGCGCGCCGCATATCGCGGCCTATGCACAGGCCACCGCCGGGGCCGTCAGCGATTTTGCGCTGCAGGAGATGACGCTGATTGCGTGACGAGCCTCAGCCGGTATGCGACAGGATGTTCAAAAGCCGCCCCGCAGGATCACGCAGGAAAAAACGGCGCAAACCCCAGGGTTCATCGGTCAGCGGATAAGTGATCTCATGGCCAAGCGCCAGCGCGCCGGCGTAAGTCGCGTCGACATCCTCAACCTCGATCGACAGATCCGGCACCGGGGTGCCCTGACCGCCCTGGCTGGCGAAGGAGATCTGGACAGGGGCCTGGTCCGGTCCGGCAAGCGTGACGATCCAGCCGTGATCCATAACCACCTTGAGCCCGAAAAGATCGCTGTAAAAGGCGCTCAGGCTGGCGATATCGGTTGTGGCGATATTGCTGACGATGCGCAGGACCGTCATACGCCGGCACCCGCGTCGAGGGCTTTGGCCAGGAACACCCGGGCCCCCTCGCGCCCGGTCTCGTCCCATCCAAGCCTTGCGTAAAAGCGCCGCGTGCCCGCCAGATCCCTATGCGTGGCGAGGGTCAGCCGGTCATACCCGGCCTGCCGCGCCACATCCTCGGCGTGTTCGATCAGCGCTTTGCCGATGCCCTGACCGGCCCCTTCGGGGGCGACGGCGACATTCTCGATCTTTGCCACCTCGCCAAGGCGCAGGATGATGCCGCCCACAACCCCCGCCGCCGTTTGCGCGACATAGACCGGGGTTTCGGCAATCGCCTCGGCCACGCCATCTGAGACCGGCGGTAAAGACAGGCCGCGCCCGATGTGGGGCGCATAGGCGGCGTCGATGGCGCGGGTCAGGGCGGGGGCATCGCCGGGGCCTGCTGGGCGGATCAGGGGAGGCTGCATGGCTGCCAGCATGTCCCCCATTGTCCTTGCCTGCAAGCGGGCCTAGCTTGGGGGCCATGGATCCGGCGCAAGAATTTCATCACTTAAAGACCCTGTTGGAATGGCAGGTGGAACTGGGGGCCGATGAGGCCATCGGCGATGCCCCCGTCAATCGCTATGAGCTGCCGGAGAAACCTGCCGCTGCGCCACCGGTGGCCCAACCGCAGGGCCCGCCAGACACCGATGAGATCGACCCGGTCGTTGCGGCGCGGGCGGCGGCGGGCCGGGCCGACAGCCTCAGCGCCCTGCGCGCCGAGATGGAAGGCTTCACGCATTGCGACCTGCGTCTGGGGGCCCGCAATATGGTCTTTGCCGATGGCAACCCCGCGGCCCGCGTGATGATCGTGGGCGAAGCCCCGGGCCGCGACGAGGATCGCGAGGGGCGGCCTTTCGTGGGGCGGGCCGGGCAATTGCTGGACCGGATGTTTGCCGCCATCGATATGGGGCGCGCGGCCCCCGATACGGAAAGCGCGCTCTACATCACCAATATCCTGCCCTGGCGGCCGCCGCAGAACCGCGACCCGAGCCTGGCGGAAATGAACATGATGCTGCCCTTCGTGAAACGCCATATCGAGCTGGCCGCGCCGGATCTGGTTGTGCTGATGGGCAATATCGCCTGTCAGGCGCTGATCGGGCAGCGTGGCATCACCCGGCTGCGCGGCAAATGGGTCGAGGTGCAGGGCCGCCCGGCCTTGCCCATGGTTCACCCCGCCGGGCTGTTGCGCAATCCGATCATGAAGCGCGAGGCCTGGGCCGATCTTCTGGCGTTGAAGGCACGGCTGGAGGGGTAGATGCGCATCCTGGCCTTTTCCGACCTGCACCATGCCCGCGCCCGCGCCGCCGATATCGTGGCCGCCAGCGCGGCGGCCGATCTGGTGATCGGGGCCGGGGATTTCTGCAACATGCGGCAGGATCTGGCGGGCGCGATGGCGCTGCTATCCGGGATCGCCGCACCGATGGTGGTGGTGCCGGGCAATGCCGAAAGCGCCGATGAGCTGCGCGCGGCCGCCCCGCATGGCGTGACCGTGTTGCATGGCGAGAATGTGCGTTTTGACGGGCTCGGCCTTTTTGGACTGGGCTATGGCGTGCCCGAGACGCCCTTTGGCGCGTGGTCCTGCGACCTGAGCGAGGGTGCGGCGGCAGGCCTGCTGGCCCCCTGCGCGGCGGCTGATATCCTGATCACCCATTCGCCACCCAAGGGCGTCGGCGATGTGACATCGGGCGGGGTCTCGGTGGGCTCAACCGCGATTCGGGACGCGATAGAGCGTGTTCAGCCTGCGCTCGCGCTTTGCGGGCATATCCATGACAGTTGGGGCGCGGAAGGGGTGATCGGGGCCACGCGCGTGGTCAATCTGGGCCCAACCGTGCGCTGGTTCGAGCTCGGGCCATGAGGGCGCTGCTGGCGCTTGTTCTGATGGGCGCGCCTGCGCTGGCCGACCCTCTGGCACTGGTCGATTATGACGCCGTGATTGCCGCGAATCTTGTCGATGCCGAGGTGATTGGCGTGGACCGCCGGGCCATCGCCTTGCCCGGTGGTGTTGTCCTGATCATCGGGCCGGATGACGCGTTGGTCACCACCCGCGATCCTGCGGGGGCGGTGGGGTGCCTGATGGACCGGCTGGCGCGGCTCAATGCCGCCGCCCGCATCTGCCCCGGTGTGATGACGCCCGGGCAGGCCGATGGGGTGGACAGCGCGGTGGCCGCCATGATCCCGGCCTATGCGGCGGGGGTTCTGCCCGCCCCGGTGCCGGTGACCGAGGTTACCGCGCGCTATGAGCTGTTGGTGCAAAGCCACCTGCGCGGCCCCGCCATCTGCGACCTTTCCCCCGATGCCGGTTTCCTGCTGAATTTCGTAAATACCGAGGACGGGCGTGGCTGGCTTGCACAAACGCTGGCCACCCCGCGCCTGCCCGTTGCCGCGCCCTGTTTCTGAGATGAGACGCCATTGAGCCCTGTCAATTTCCCCTTCCCCAAGGTTTCCCCGCAATGACCCGACTGAACCTGACCCGTGACTTCATCCCCGTCCGTATTGCCGTGCTGGCGGTCTCGGACACCCGCAGCCTGGCCGAGGATAAATCGGGCGATGTGTTGCAGGCGCGGCTGCAAGAGGCGGGCCATATCCTGGCCGCGCGGATGATGCTGCGCGATGAGCGTGCCGAGATCGCCGATCAACTGCGCGCCTGGTGCGCCGACCCGGATATTGACGTGATCATCACCACCGGCGGCACCGGGCTGACGGGCCGCGACGTGACGGTCGAGGCGCATCGCGACGTTTATGAGAAAGAGATCGAGGCCTTTGCCACGGTCTTTACAATGGTGTCCTATCAGAAGATCGGCACATCGGCGGTGCAATCGCGCGCCACCGGCGGCGTCGCCAATGGCACCTATCTCTTTGCCCTGCCCGGCAGCAGCGGGGCCTGCAAGGATGCCTGGGACGAGATTCTGAAATGGCAGCTCGATTATCGCCACATGCCCTGCAATTTTGTCGAGATTTTTCCGCGTCTGGATGAACATAAGCGACGGAAATAGCACGCAGTCTCGTGCAAGCTTTACTTGGCCCGGTCGCGGCTTGGCCCTATCTATTGCGTGAACCGGTTGCCGAAGGTCTGGCCTGATGCGTTTTTTCCGCCGCTCACTTGCGGGGCTCTTTCTGATTTCCCTGACGGTCGCCTTGTTGGCGGTGGCCGGAAATATGGTGTGGTCGGCGCTGCAATCGCGATGGGCCGATGCCGGGCGACCGGGGCAGGCGCGCGAACGGGTGTTCACCGCCGAGGTGCAGATGTTGGCACCGGTCGATACCGTGCCGATCCTGACCGCGTTTGGCGAGGTGCGCTCGCGCCGGTCGCTGGAATTGCGCGCGCCTGCGGCGGGTACGGTTCTGGAATTGGCCGACGGGTTCGAGGATGGCGGCGCGGTCGCTGAGGGGCAGCTTTTGTTGCGCATCGACCCGGCCGAGGCGATGTCGGCCCGCGATGTGGCGGCCGCCGATCTGCGCGAGGCCGAAGGCAACCTGCGCGAGGCCGAGGCTTCGGTCCTGTTGGCGCAGGAGGACGTGGCGGCGGCCCAGACCCAGGCCGATCTGCGCGCCCGCGCGATGGATCGCCAGCGTGACCTTCTGGATCGTGGCGTGGGCTCTGCCGCGTCGCTGGAAACCGCCGAACTGGCCGCCGCCAGCGCCGATCAGGCGGTGCTGTCGCGCCGTCAGGCGCTGGCGCAGGCCGAGGCGCGGCTGGATCAGACCGGCACCCTGGTTGAACGCCGCCGGATCAGCCTGGCGGAGGCCGAAAGGCTGCTGGCGCAAACCGAGCTGCGCGCCGAATTCGACGGTGTGCTGGCCGATGTTGCCGTGGTGCAGGGCCGTCTGGTCAACCGCAACGAACAGGTGGCGCGCCTGATTGATGCTGCGGCACTTGAGGTCTCGTTCCGGGTTTCGACGGCGCAATATGCCCGGCTGTTGGCCGATGATGGCAGCCTGCCGCGCGCCGATGTGACGGTGGTTCTGGATGTGTTGGGCATCGATGTCACCGCGCCCGCGCGCCTCAGCCGCGAAAGCGGCGCGGTGCAGGAGGGGCAATCGGGGCGTCTGCTTTATGCCGAATTGCTGGCGACGCGCGGCTTTCGCGCCGGTGATTTCGTAACCGTCGCGCTGCAGGAGCCTGAGCTGCAATCGGTGGTGATCTTGCCCGCCACGGCGCTTGATGCCGAAAACCGGGTGCTGGTTCTGGCGGATGAGGATCGGTTGGAAGAGGCCGAGGTGACGCTCTTGCGCCGACAGGGCGACAGCGTGATCATCCGCGCACCGCCGCTTTATGGCCGCGAGGTTGTGGTAGCCCGCTCGCCCGTATTGGGCGCGGGCATCCGGATCAGCCCGCTGCGCCCCGATACCACAGAGGCCGCGCCGCCCGAGCCGGAAACCATCGCGCTGGACCCTGACAGGCGGGCCCGCTTGATCGCCTTTGTCGAGGGCAACAGCTTTATCCCCGAAGATGTCCGGGCGCGGATGCTGTTGCAGCTGAACGAGGATGAGGTGCCCTCGCGCATGGTCACCCGGATCGAAAGCCGGATGGGCGGATGAGGCAGCTGCCTGACAAAGCGGGCGGCGTGCTGTCCTATTTCACCCGCCACCGGACGGCGGCCAATCTGCTGCTGGTCGTGCTGATCGT
>Ga0316207_10002149_pt1 | contig 21241 bp, 16 predicted proteins | sample 6weekpyrite_MG_FD_204943 | JGI IMG/M metagenome (GOLD analysis project Ga0316207, IMG submission 204943) | Microbial mat bacterial communities from mineral coupon in-situ incubated in ocean water Damariscotta River, Maine, United States -... | ecosystem: Environmental > Aquatic > Marine >...
CTTCAGGTGCACAAAGGGGTATGAGAATCCCATGTGCACCTGAAGGAGCACCTACCATTAAGCCAGGCCAAAAATACTAAATAAATTTTTCTGTACCATCTGTACCATGGGCATGAGTATTTTACCTAGAATTCCTGTGACTAAAAGTAAAATAACCAGCCACATTCCAAAGCTTTCAGATCGTACAAATACGGTTGCCCACTTAAACGGTAAAACACCCATAACAATACGCCCCCCATCTAACGGTAACATTGGCAGCAAATTAATCACCATCAGTACAATATTAATAATGACACCAATGCCGGCCATATAACTGGCCGCATTTGTTACTGCACCCTGTGGCATAAATTTATGAACCACCATCAATAAAAACGTCCAGAAAATAGCCATAATGAAGTTTGATAACGGTCCCGCCAACGCCACAAGGGCCATATCTTTCTGGGGGTGCTCAAAATTACGCACATCTACGGGTACGGGTTTAGCATAACCAAAGGCATAACCAGTGACGATTATCATGACGACAGGTATTATCACAGTACCTAAGGGATCAATATGTTTTATTGGGTTTACGGTTATTCTGCCTAAATCTTTTGCAGTGGAGTCCCCCAGCTTAAATGCGACCCATCCATGCGCCGCCTCATGCAGGGTAATGGCTGTAATAATAGGAACTAAAGCCAGTATAATTTTAAATACATCTTCCATTTATGATTTAATCCAGACCATGTTCAGTGCCCTTGCCCTGGCGAATCACACGGGGAGAACCCTCAACCATATTAATCACCGTAGTCGCTTCAAAACCACAATTACCCCCGTCGACGACTAAATCCACCTGGTGCTCCAACTTGTCACGTATTTCATGGGCATCGGTCTCGGGCATATCATTGCCTGGCATAATCAGGGTTGAACTCATAATGGGCTGCCCTAGCTCTTCTAGCATAGCCCTTACAACAGGGTCATCTACAACCCTTATACCAATCACACGTCGCTTCGGGTGCATAAGTCGACGCGGCACCTCATGGGTCGCTTTTAACAAAAATGTATAGGGACCAGGCGTCAGGGACTTAAGCAGGCGGTAATCAGAGTTACTGACCTTGGCGTAGGTGGCTATTTCTGAAAGATCACTACACACCAGGGTAAAGTGATGTTTATCATCCACCTGGCGAATCCGTCGAATTTTCTCCATAGCCGCTTTATCACCAAGATGACAACCTATGGCATAGCTAGAATCCGTGGGATAGACCACCACACCACCATTGTCGATAATTTCAACGGTTTGATGGATCAGCCGCTTCTGCGGATTTTCTGGATGGATTTCGAAAAATTGACTCATAAGGCGGCGTATTTTGACGCAAAGAGATGCACAGGCATAGTAAAACTTACAGTGATGATAATCTGATCACTATTTTTAGCTTCTTAAAGAATTAATTTACATACAATATCCCTTTATTGACAGGCTAATTCAAGGCTCCAACTAAAAAACTGAATCTGGCTTAACTCAATTAAGTTACCTGTTCAGTAACATCTGCCCATGATTGTAAGTGTGATTATAATGATGTATTGCCAGCTTGTTCAGAACTGTATTGCTCAAAACATAACTTAAGCTCTTCACAGGCCTCTAGCAAACCTGGCATCAACTCAATGACCTGATTCATATCCCCCTTTTTTGCCGCAACTTCCACAAGTGATGCTTGTTGTTGTAAACGCAACCCACTCAGGTTAGCTGCCATACCTTTAAGTATGTGAGCCTGATGACGAACCTGTTCTTTATCATCGTTATCTATTGCTTGCAGCATAATCTCTTAAGGCGCCAGGGTTATCATTAAAAAATACGCCAATAATTGTTTTTAACAAAGCGTGCTTACCCAAAATACGTTTAAGCGCGGCATCTTTATCTCACACCGGCAGGTCTGATTCAGTGAGCTTTTTGTAGTCGATAATGATTCATTATGTTCTTCGGTTAATATCCACAGTTGTAGTTTTTCTAATAGTGCATCGTGATCGATGGGTTTTACCAGGTAATCACTCATACCCGCCTCCATGCATTTATCACGATCACCTGTCATTGCATTTGCAGTCATTGCTACTATTGGGATAGCTTTATTTCGTTCACCCGCATTTCCCCCACGAATTTTACGACTTGCTTCATAGCCATCCATCATTGGCATCTGACAATCCATTAAGCCTAGCGTATAAGGTTTATCGTCTGGTGCCTGTCGTAAACTGTCCAGTGCTTCCAAACCATTGTTAGCACAATCTGTTTGCAAACCAAAATCATTTAAAATCCCCGTGGCCACCATTTGATTAATTTGATTATCTTCTACTAATAATATATGGGTACTTTCAGGCCAGGCACCCTGCTTATTTAAAAACTTATTGTTTAATAATTTATCACCCTCGTCTTTATAATTCAGTGAATTTAAATAATGGTGAGTGACGAGTGGTTTAGCTTGCTGGAGTGCTTCTCCCCCTTCAGATACAACCGACAAGGCTGCAAACAAATCGGAAGTGGTAGTCGGTTTGGGGAAATAAGCACTAAAGCCAAACTCAGCAAAAAATTTTGCATCTCCCTGATGATTCATAGATGTCATCATTACCAGTTTCATCTTATTGAAACGCTTATCTGTTTTAAGTTTTTACCGTGATCTCTGACCAACGGCACGTAGCCCACGGTTTCATGTGACCATACCAGGTGATAGGGATCCATATAGGCAAAATCAAACTTTGCAGCTAAAAACTCTTTTTCAAAAGCAGGAATGGTAGGTGAACCCCGTAATTTAAATTTTAACCCCGTATCATTTTCAAGCTGTTCCAGGATCGGACGCCATATACCGTGCAAACGGCGCGTTTCAAACTGAGGAACAACGCCAACTGTGTAAACTTTGTCAGTTTCAGCCCAACTATTGTTTAAAAACGCACACCATAAAAGAACAAATGTAGATGCATATATTTTTATGCTGGTCGCCTGAATGTTTGTATAACCGCTCATTCTTTATCTCCATTTAAATAAATATGAAGTTAAACAAAATCCATATTTGACATTGAGTTAATTAATAACTAACACCTTAAATTTAGTTCAAAAAACAGATTAGTGCTCTGAATATATGAAGTATTTTATGACTACGGGGTTGAACTCAATAACTATGGACTGAAAGTCCATAAGCTGCTTTGCAACAACTAAAAGTCGTTTCAGATTATTACAATCTGTTATTTGTCATCCCTGAGCGTTTTTATCGGGGATACAGCGTCCTTAAGTTATTCAAAGTCACTGGATTCCCGCTAAAAGCATGCGGGAATGACGAAACTTTCATCTTCATGTAATTCTTTAGAAAGCAATTAAAAAAAGAATGGTTTTCACAATCGATAAAGTACTTCTAATACCCGGCCATCATCAGTAAACGAAAAACTTTCACATAATCCACTAATAATTTCCAGCCCACGACCATGAAGCATTTCATCTGAATCATTCGAAACGTGTCCTTTATAACCTGCGCCGCTATCTTTTATTCGTATTTGTAAACACCCGCGGTCATCTAAGTATGATAAATCAAAAGTAATATATGCATCTTCCAGCTTGTTAAGTTCTAGCTCGCGTTCCTTATAATAGTTTTCAAATCCTTCCTCATTATTTTTAGCTGAACTATTTAGCTGCAAAATACTATGCTCAAGGGCATTAGAATACATTTCAAACAACAAAACTTGTAGCACCCCTTTATGTCTTACAAGCATTGGCATGGAACCTAACATATCAGAGAGTTCAGTAACTGAATCCTGGTCGCGCATTTCTTTAGCAGATAGTGACATTGACATCTTCCAGGGCAAAAAAAATGTTTTAACTTCCTGAATTTCATCATCGACTTCGGCCGCTGAAATCTCATTGCAGGTCATTTCCACCAGGGTAATATCATCATTCTGATCATTTGCGCCTGTAAATATTTTCAACTCCTGCAAAACTTTCTCAAAGCGATTATCGCCTTCAGTTATTAAAATCTCTTTAAGCCGTTCATTACCAAACATTTCCCCATCTGATTTATGAGCTTCAATTATGCCATCACTGTACAAATAAATTTTATCACCTGTCTCTACATTAAAAATCTCTGTTGTGTCATCAAACTGATTATCCTTCAGAATACCCAACGGCATATGTTGTGCTATAATCTCATTTTTAAATTCACCGTTTCCCCCTATCCAATAACAATCTGGCATACCTCCCATCCATACGGACATAATGTCACTATGTGTATTAAGTTCTAGTAAAGTCGCTGCAAAAAATAACCCGGTCGGCATCAGGCTGTTGAGTTGCCGATTAAGCTCACGAGCAATATCACCAACTGCAGCACCTTTTTTTACCATCTTGAAAAAAATTAATGCCGCCGGTAATGTCCCCATCGCTGCGGTCAGACCGTGCCCGGTAAAATCCCCCATCACCATATAAAACCCACCCTGGGGTCCACGCTCAACCAACAATATATCTCCATTAAATGTGGACATGGGCGACATATGATATTTAATTATTTTTTCATCAAGAAAGCTTTTCTGTAAAGCACTTTCAAAAAAATGTTCTATCAACTCCTGTTCATGGATCAGGTTCTGGTTAAGCTGCACCAGCTGATCATTCTTGTCACATAATTGTTTATTAAGTTCACGAATACGTAAATGTGCATTTATTTTTGATTCCAGCACCTCAACATTAAATGGCTTACTGATAAAATCATCTCCACCGGAAGCAAGTGCATTTGTAAGAGATGCTTCAGCAGTCGATGCGGTAACAAAAATAACCGGGATATAATAATCACCGGTTTTAGCTTTAATTGCGGTAGCCGATTGATAACCATCCATCTCCGGCATATTGATATCCATCAGTATTAAATCAGGTTCCTCTTTCTCAAACTGCGCTATAGCATCTCGACCATTTATGGCTTCGATGACTATATAATTTTTTAACGCGACTAACATCTTACTTAACAGCTTTCTGTTTGCTTCTATATCATCGACTACCAGTATTTTTTCCATAACTATTCAATCCTGAATTTTTTATTTAAATGAGTTATCTGAAAAACTTTATTCACATCCTGATTGCAATTAACAATACTAATTTCCCCATCCTCTTTTTTCAGGTAACGCTGCATATTCAATAACATACCTAAAGCCGAGCTATCAATAGCAGAGGTGTTACGCATATCAATGATTACTCTTTCTGGTTTAATCGAGTCATTACTGTATGCCTTGCGAAATTTACTTATCATGCTGAAATAAAATTTGCCTTTAATGCCAATCGTAAGAACCGAGTTATCTATAGAAATACTGGCTTCTACCGCCATCGTTAAACCCCTTAAAAAATTTCAAAAACGTTTCATTCATCAACCATTGGTTCAGCGTATTTTTCTTTAATGAATATAATCTCAGCTAGCTGTTGCAGTAAAAGCTCAACCAACCAGGGGTCGAACTGCTGAGCGCTTTCTTGTTTAATTAAATCCACCGCTCTCTCCACCGACCAGGCTTTCTTGTAGGGACGCTCTGAGGTCAATGCATCAAAGACATCAACTAGTGCGGCGATACGACCAACCAATGGTATGGACTCACCTGCAAGACCATTTGGATACCCCTTACCATTCCATTTTTCGTGGTGACTGATAGCAATATCATGGGCCATTATCATCAAGTCTGAATCATCACCGGAGAGAATGTCTGCACCAATTTGCGCATGGGTTTGCATAATTTTCCATTCATCCGGTTCAAGCCTGCCGGGTTTAAGCAATATATAATCCGGAATACCAATTTTGCCGATATCATGCATAGGTGCCGCATTTAACAACAGCTCACAATACTCTTCGTCCATACCCGCTGCCCTGGCAATCACCACCGCCATCTTACTCATACGAATAATATGCAAACCGGTTTCATTATCTCTATACTCTGCAGCTCGGCCTAAGCGGCGCACAACCTGCAAGCGTGTGTTTTGTATGGCCTGGGTTCTTTCCAGAACTTTCCGTTCGAGAATTTCATTTTGATTGCACATAAATCTCTGCGCAATTTGCACTTGAAGTAAATTGCGTACTCTAGATAATAATTCATCTGCATTGAAGGGCTTGGTTACATAATCGCGAGCCCCACCATCCAATGCACGTTGGCGATAGCTTTGCATATCTTGTGCTGTCAATACCAAAATTGGCGGAAGCTTTTTTTCTGTCAGTTCATTAAGCTGCTCCATAACACCATAACCATCCAGTTGCGGCATATTTAGATCCAGAATTATCAGGTCGCTGCTATGTTTCTGGTACAGCGACAAAACCTGATTAGGATCCTGGGTACAGACAACATTACTGTACCCCGTCGCGGTGAGCATTTTCTCCAGTAGCCTGACATTGGCAAGCTCATCATCCACCACCAGAATATTTGCTTTTTCAATATCAGAAATTAGTTCTTCGTTAGTTTTACTCATTAACTTTCTACTCATGCATCATTAGACAGTTTAAGCTCCACCCAAAAGCGACTGCCTTTACCAGGTGTACTCTCAATACCAATAGTTCCACCCATTAACTCCACTAAATGTTTACTAATAACCAGACCAATTCCCGTACCTTCTACATTCTTTATAGCATTCAATCGTTCAAATGGTGAAAATAATTTAGCGATTTCCTTTTCTGACAAACCATCCCCACTATCGATAACCTGTATATGTATAATTTGTTTATCGACAATTTCACTACTCACAATAATGTTTCCGTGTTCTCGATTATATTTCACCGCATTAGAAAGCAAATTTACCAACACCTGTTTAAGACGAGTTGTATCCGCATGAACAATGTATCCCTTACCGCTTACATGGTCGATTAACTCAATTTGGCGTGCTGCTGCCAGAGGCTGTATCAAGGTTACACTCTGTTGCATAACCTCATCAACGGATACTTTCTCCATGAAGATTTCCAGCTTACCGGATTCGATTCTGGCCAGGTCTAGAACCTCATTTATAAGATCCAGCAAATGATGGCCGGCATCAAGAATCTCTTTAACATTACTTCGTTGCGTTTCGTTAAATCCCTGCGCTTCCAGTTCGAGCAATTGCCCGAAACCAAGTATGGCATTCATCGGGGTGCGCAGCTCGTGACTCATGCGGGAGAGAAATTCTGATTTGGCAAGGTTGGCACTTTCGGCTTCATCACGAGCTGTAACCAGATCAACAGTTCGCTCATCAATTCGCTGCTCCAAAGTATCGTTGAGATCCTGCAACGCCTTTTCACGTGATGCGATTTCATTCGACATCAAATTAAGTTGCGTTGCCAGATCAGCAAACCCATCACCTGAATTCAGAATTATTTTTTTATCAAGACAGCCATGTGCAAACTGAACTGCCCCTTTTATTAATATAGTGAGTCGTTTTGCCAATATTCGGTTAAGAATGATCATCGCGACCACAACCAATATCAGGCCAATAATGGCGGCTATCAGCGATATATTTTGACTGTACTGAAGAAAACTAATTGTGCCATTAATTTCTACTTCCAGTCTATTTTCCAGTTTTTTATGTAATTGTTCTGCAAGCGAATTCAGATCTTGCCATTGTGAGTTAAACACTTCATTGATATTATGTATATCATCTATTGTATTTTCGTTTTCTTCTCTGGCATGTAAAATAATACGTGCCATAGCGATATACTGATGAACTTGTTCCGAGTATTTAGAAAAAAATGAATTAATTTCATTTTTATAAAATTCCCTCCCATGCAGATGAGTCAATTCATGTTTCAGAAAGGCTTTTATTTTATTAAGGCTCAGCTCAACCTCAGACAGTAAAACTTCAACTCTATCAACTGTAATTCGTTCTTTTTCTGCATATTCAAATAATGCGCTATCAATATCCTGTAACAAATCCAGTATCTGGTGCTTTGTTGTAGCAATATTTTGACCCGAAAGGTTTAATATTAAAATCTGCAGCTGGGCTAAATTTTCCTCCAATGCTAGCCTTAACTGGAGCGCATCTTCACCACTTGGCTGCTGATATTCTTCATTAATATATAACTGAACTAAATCACCCATATGACTGACATGATGATTTATTATTTTTCTATCTTCCTGTTTTAAACCACCCTTATGGTAGCTTGTTTGAACAAGATTTTGAATAGCCGATAGCCCCAACTCTACCATTACTGCTTCATCGTCACTTTGATCTCTGTAACGCGACATCATTGCATTAGCATCATGCATTGACTGATTAAATTCATGGCTGTCATTTAACAGTTTATAACTAAAGTCGCGCATTTCGTGTTGTAGAATTAGTACACGCCCTCCTTGCCAGTAATGAACAAGGGCCACTAAAAACAGAATGATCAACATTAAGATTAATGCGAGGTAGCTTATTGTCTGAAATTTAAAATGATATTTCACTTTTGAATAAACCGTAACTCAATCAACTTATTAACCTCGCCTGCACCAAATTTAGGTTGCTCAATTTGTTTATTTTCTTTTCTGCCAGCAATTTCGTAGCGTGACACGCCGAAAAAATAAGAAGAAGCTGTATTGAATTGAAGATCATCAAAATGCCCGGTGTTCAAAGCCCGTTGAAACTCAATCGTCCACACGCCATCTTGCCAAAAGCCTTTGGCCCTGACATCTGCACGACTACCTTCAGGTTTCACATAATCATATTTGTCCACTGTCTCGGTCGACTTACTACTATAAAATCTGTGTATGTATGCCGGCTTGCCTTTATCGCCCTTACGTGAAAGATAAAAATATTTACCATTCTTTGAAATAAATAAACGCGTGTTTTTACTTTTTTTAGATTTATAGGTTTGCATTTTATCATCAGCATAACCAGCATGATCGGTACGGGACGCTTTCCAGTACCAGATATCGGCTTTATAGGGTATGTTTGATGACAGGCTGATATCTAACACTGTGGGTAACATATTCCACTTGAAGATGAATATATCCTCCCTCTCTACCCCTGTTGTGTAGCGTTGTTTAGTTTCATTCCAGTGCATTAATTTATGCAATCTGTTTTCTGTTGCATCCGCAAATGTAACCAGCATGTAAATATTTTTTCTGCTGTAGAGTGATTGAATCTGTATGTCAATATCAGCAATCAAGTCATGTGTTGTCAGTACAGGGGCTTTATCCCAAGCATCATCAGTACCTCTTCCGTCGACTTGTAGGGGCTCATCGGTCCACACCGACTTTAAAACCGGATTGGCCTGTGAGCTAACTGAATAGAAAAACATGGATACTATCAATACGATAATGGAAGCGAGCTTTTGATAATTCATCCTGTTTATATTATGTTTATTCATAGAACGACCTTCGAATAAATCATACTTAAATTGTAAAATTACCTCGGCACAATGGGTTTGATGATTGCCATTACAAAACGAAATTATTTTTTTCATCACATTACCACTCATTAATTATCCGGCACTATTTCATGTGCAGGATGCAACGCAGTATCCCTACGTAATTCGATCCAGAACTTACTACCTTTGCCCGGCGAGCTTTCTACACCAATGCTTCCACCCATGAGCTCAATCAGGTGTTCAGTGATAACCAGACCAATACCCGCCCCTTCCACATTATTTAAAGCATTCAGACGTTCAAAAGGCGTAAATAACTTAGCCATTTCTTTATCCGTCATACCAGCACCTGTATCAATAATCTGGATGCGTAGACGTTGCCTGTTAATAATCTCACTATCCACTGTGATTTGACCGTATTCACGATTATATTTCACTGCATTAGAAAGCAGGTTCACCAGCACCTGCTTAAAGCGTGTTGGATCTGCCTTAACAAAGTGCCCCTTACCACTAACATGGTCAGTCAACTCTATATGACGTGATGCAGCCTGGGATTGTATCAGGGTAATACTCTGCTGCATCACATCATCGACAGATACTTTGTCCATGTAGATTTCCAGTTTACCGGATTCGATTTTGGTTAAATCCAGAACTTCGTTAATGAGATTCAACAGATGGTGTCCCGCATCTAAAATCTCCTTAACATTACTGCATTGCGTTTCGTTAAATCCTTCTGCATCCAGTTCGAGCATTTGCCCGAAACCGAGTATGGCATTCATGGGGGTGCGTAGTTCATGACTCATACGTGACAAAAATTCAGACTTAACCTGGTTTGCGCGCTCAGCTTCTACACAGGCCCTGTTCAGATCATTTGTGCGCGCCTCCACCCTGGATTCAAGATTAATATTCATATCATGGAGTTGAGCCTGCGACTGCTCAACCTGCAGAATCATTGAGTTGAATGAGCGAGCCAGAACCCCGACTTCATCTCCTAAAGTAACAGGCAAGCTCATTGTTGATGAATGCTTGTGACTAAATTCATTTACAGCCTGGGTCATCTGCTGGATGGGGCGAGTGATACGAACAGAGAATAAAACTGCTATACCCGCGCCTCCCAGAGACAGCAACAATGCCCACAAAGCAACCTCATTTAGCACCTCTGATTCTTCTGAAACAATACTCGCATAATTCTGAGTGATAACGACTGCAATAAAACGTTGCGGATCAGAAATGTCAAAAGGAATTTTGGTTAAATTCACTACATCCGGTCCATTGGTTTTCTCCGGCATTAAGGTTATGTGATTAACCAGGCTATCGGGTAAAAAATATTCAGCCAGTTGTGGAATATCTTCCTGAATACGGAAGCGCTTATCCAGATCAAAACCATAGGTTTTTTCTGTATCTGGGTGCAGTAAATAACTTCCTCTGTCATTGGTGATATACATAACACCTTCAGCAGTCTTAAAAATATAGTTCTGAATTGCACGTAATTCTCGACCAATATCAAATGTCACAATAACAAGCCCTGCAAGCTCATTATTTCTCTCATCATAAATTGGAGTTGCGATACGAAAAACCTCCTGATGAGGGGTCACCACTTTACCGAATTCACGATTGAGGTTAATCTCTGATAAATAAATCTGCCCATTGGCTAACTTGAATGTATCTCGCACATAGGCACGATGAGCCTTGTTTTGTAATTGCTTACTTTTTGTATGCACAATCCGCGAAGCGTCACGATAAACAGAAACCAGCTCCTGCCCATGCCGATCAATAAAACGCACCTTATAATATTCGTTTTTTCTTTCAAGCAATGACTCAAAAATAGTTCCAAGGTGATTGATCCACTGTGAATAACGGGCTGTATTTTGTTTATCCCCTGAACCTGCACGTATCATCTCTTGAAGGGCGGGGGCTTTAGCCAGAAACAAAACATCTTCATCATGCATATTCATAATTCTCTGCAACACAGCACCGGCTTCTTGCGCCTCTGTAGTTATATCCTTCAGTGCGTGATCCACCAGAATGTTCGTTGTTTTACTATTAAACACCCAGCCCACTACACCAGTACTAAACAGCACCAGAAATAGACTACTTAAACTGAGTTTATGGGCGATCGATAACTTCATTAATAACTATCATTCACTAATTTTTTGATTTGCATAGGGTCCAACTTTCAAGCGTTTCATCAACTCCCTGACTGAACTGTAATTACGTGGTTCAACCCAACCCATATATTTTCCTGCCTTAGCCGCTGCCGTTACCGGATGTAGATTCAGCAATGTCTTCTTCACTTTTTGCAACACCTCTAAGGGCAAAGATTTCGCGCTGGCAAAAACCCATTCAGGATAAAGTTCTGTGCTTAGAAAAAAAGGAAAGTCTTTGACTTCCTTATTATTAATAATACGGAAATAACGCATATCAATTTCACCATCATCCTCCATTCGCTCAAGTCGATCAGTGCGCACCACACCGACATCAACTTTTCGATCACGAACCGCACGCACAACATCAGGTTGAATACCGCTGCTTGTAAACATCAGTGATTTCAAATCTTTATATGGATCAAAACCCTGTTGAAGCATTTCCATCCAGGCAACGCGCCAGCCACCAAAAGACGGCTCAGAAACCGCCATTAAGGTTTTACCTTTAAGATCCTTAATGGTTAAAATATCGGTATTTTTAACATGTGTAAAAATCACCCCGCCAAAACGATCCTGCGCTGTATTAGCCCGTTTATTATTCAGAGCGACCAGGGCTTTCGCACCATACAATTCTTCAATCTCCACAAAAGAAGATGGATTAGTCAGTACAAAATCAAATTCACCCTGGCCAACCCGTTGAGAAATTTCGTCAAGGCTAATAATAGGTTGCAGATGAAACTCATATTCCGGTAATTTTTTATTCAACGCATCTATAGTTAGTTGCCATTGCCTATAAGCATCATCAATACCATGATGTGCCCTGACTGCAATTTTATATTCTGCTGCAGACAGGGCGCAGTTTGAAAACAAACTGACAATTATTAGAAAAAAATAGCTTTGTACAAATTTCATTACACTGCGACCTTATCAGCTAAAGCAAAATAGAAAATTCTATTTGTAGATAACTATTGGTAGATAATATTATCGCCACAACTAGGTATAACCCAACAACTCAAGTTCCACCCATAAAGTGCAACCTTCGCCAGGTGTACTTTTAACCGTAATCGTTCCACCCATAAGTTCAATCAAATGTTTAGTAATAACAAGCCCAATACCAGTACCTTCAACATTATCTACAACATTTAAACGCTCAAAGGGTGTAAATATTTTACTAATTTCCTCTTCACTCAAACCATCTCCCGTATCAGTAACACTAATACAAAGGCGTTTATTATCAATCACTTCACTATCAAGCGTAATAAGACCCTGAGCAGAATTATATTTCACTGCATTTGTAAGAAGATTGACCAGCACCTGTTTTAATCGAGTGAAATCTGCCCGCACCAGATAGCTTTTGTTACTCAGCTTATCTATCACTGTTATCTGACGTGCGTCGGCCTGTGTTTTAATGAGCTTAAGACTCTGTTGCACAACATCTACAACATTAACTTCTTCCATGAAAACTTCACTCTGTCCAGATTCAATTTTGGCCAGATCCAGAATTCCGTTAATCAGGTCAAGCAAATGAGTACCTGCCTGAAGAATTTCCTGTACATTATCTTGCTGGGTTTCATTAAGGTGCTCCGCATCCAGTTCCAGCATTTGACTAAAACCGAGAATGGCATTCAATGGGGTACGCAACTCATGGCTCATATGTGAAAGAAATTCTGACTTGGCCGCATTAGCACTTTCAGCATCATCACGAGCTAAAATTAATTCACTTGTTCGCTCATCGACCAGCTCCTGCAAATGATCCTGATGGCGATGTAATTCCTGGGTTGCAAAATCTCGTTCGAGTTCCAGTGACACTCTTGTAGAAAACACACCGAGCACAGGTTCTGTCCATTCATCAATCTTTAATGGCTGGGTATCCATAACCGACAGGATCCCTATATTTAACCCCTCTGATGTAACTAGTGGTGCGCCAAAACAACTTTCAACCCCCATATCAACCAGCAGTTTATCTTCGGGATATAATCGTGATGCATCTTTAGATATTAATGATTTGGACAAATCAAGAACGTCCTGACATGGCGAGCCTGATAAAGCATATTCAAAATTATCTACAGCCTGCCCATTGACGCGGGCAGCCAATGTTTGAACATGCAGACCATCCTCCTGCAACTTGCCTATAAATGCATATTTACATTTATATAATTTCGTTAGCCGTTCTAATACATCACTCAAAAATAATTCTAATTGTAATCCTGAAGCACCTGCTGCCAATGACCTCAAAATAGCATTAACGTGCTCCCGCTCTGTAACATCTCGAATAATACCCAGGTACCCCCGAATTTTCCCGTCAGATGATTTCACCGGTGTACCCAGTGTTTCACCCGTAAATTCCTCACCATTTTTGCGTTTATACTTAACTTCATAAGGCACATGAACTGTCTTACTGTCAGGGTTAAACCTTTTTTTACCCTGCTGTTTAAAATCATCAGGAGATACGTAAAGCATTTTGGTTTGATGACCTTTTAACTCCGTCTCTTCATAACCAAACATATGAACGGCTGCAGAATTAATCATCTGGATTTTTCTATCCGAGTTAGCATAAACAATGGCATCGGGAATAGACTCAAACATAGCTTCAAAGCGTGTTCTGTTTTTTTCTATTTCTGCTTCTGCCAGTTTTTTTTCTGAAATATCCTGAACAGTCCCTAAAAGCTCAACAACATTACCCGCATCATCTTTAATGGCCTCACCCATAGCATGAACCCATTTATCTTTGTTATCAGTGCTTATTAGTCGATGCTCAATATCCCAGTTTTCACCAAACTCTAATCCACGTTGTATGGCGGTAACATCCATTTCCCTGTCATCTGGATGAACGACTTCAACAAAAGAATCGAGTGTTGCCTGATCACGGTTTAATCCTAAGATATGAAACAACTCATCAGAACCTGTTACCACGCCTGTGTCAGGAATTAGCTTCCAATGACCTATCTGCGCAATTTTCTGGGCTTTTTCCAATAACGTTTCGCTGTCTCGCAAAGCCAGTTCAGTTGTTTTACGCTCCGAGATATCGGTAACCGCACCAACATAACCTAACACTTTTCCATTAATATCACGTTCTGCCTCTACCTGTGTTAAAAGCCAGGTCACTTTTCCATCAGGACGCTGAAAGCGACACTCTGTTTTAAAGATACGATTATTTTTGACAGCTTCATTCCACTCAACAAAAACACGTTCTCGATCTTCCGTATGCAAAGCATCGGCCCAGTTCTCGGCCAGTGCATTTTTCTCTGCCATACCCGCCAGTTCACACCAGCGATTATTAACATAAATACAGCGACCTTCTACATTGGTGCGAAATATACCCACTGGAGAAACTTTTGCTAAAGCCCGATAACGTTCTTCACTTTTTTCTAAAGCAATTCTTGACTGTTTACTTTCACTAACATCAATAAAGACGCCATCCCAAACAATACTTCCATCACTTAGTTTTTCGGGAATTGAGGTACCATGAAACCAATAAACATTCATGTTATTTAAAACAAACCTGCCTTCCCAGTCCCAAAGCGTCATATTGTCCATAGACTCGTTGATAGATAGTTCGAATCCTGGCAAGTCTTCTGGATGTATTAATTCAAACCATTTTTCTACATCTTCCATCACTGCCTTATCTGATAAGCCGAGAAATTTTTCAATTGTTGGGCTCACGTAAGGTATCGACCTGTCGCCATTAGCATCAATTTTAAGTTGATACAAAATCCCTGGCACATGGGAATTAATTAAGCGAAATTTACGTTCACTTTCTTCCAGCGCAATTGTTGTTTGCCTGTTTTTGGTAACATCGAGATAACAACCAATCATACCTGTCGGCTCATTCATTTCATCATAGAGCAATGTTAATGAAAGATGCACATATATGCCTTCTAGCGATTTTTTATTCAAGTTTACTTCTGTTTCATAAAACCCTTTTTCAATTAAACCTGGAATCAATTCATTATATAAAAACGAATGCATATCAGGCGGATAAATGACGCTGATGTGTTTACCCAACATTTCTTCACTGGAAAAACCTAATAATTTATCCGCAGCCTTATTCCAGCCGGTTATAAACCCTTTAAGATCAGTTGAGATAACCGAATCATGAATCTGATTAATAATTTCTGCCTGTGATTTAAGCTTTTCCTCTATAGCAATTCTTAAATTAATTTCCCGTGATAGTCGACGATTCCATATAATAAAAATACTTAACAAAACAAGACTTATAAAAACAATCTGATCAGCTGCACCACCTGAAATCACAGACACTTTTTCCCGGGTGGCGATATTAAGCGATTCTGTCCTGTTTGGACCACCTGTAAATTTTACCAGGCTATGCTCTTTAATCCATTGAGATTTTAATTCAGTTAACTTCAGTTCTGACGAAACGGTTTCTGCACTAAGCAAGGTCGAAGACAAAAGAAATATAGATAACAACAAAATACACCTGATCATTTGTAAAGCGAATAACTTTATAATGTGGGCAGTTGTTTTCACCCGGGCAACCTCAGATGAAAAGTATTTTGTTTCTGATTTATAAAACAGTTCATAATTCAGAAAATCTTTTAAGCTTCACAAACACTTTCATTTTCATATCAACCATGCTCCTGTAAAACATTTTCTACAGCCTGTAACAGTTTCTTTACATCAACCGGTTTAGTGATGTAATCATTGAAACCTGCTCCCATGCCCTTTTCAATATCCCTGGGCATAGCGTTAGCGCTGATTGCAATGACAGGTGTATTAAGGGTTGCTTCATGTTTACGCAAATTTTTCAGCACCTCAAACCCATCCATTCCCGGTAAATTAATATCCAGCAAAATGAGATCGGGCTTATGCTCCGCTGCCAACTCAAGACCTAACAATGGCTCATGGGCACTCCACATATGAATATTGGAACGAAGCCCTAATAGCTGGGTAACCAGGCGCAGATTGGCAGGATTATCTTCTATGTACAGCACAGTATGCTCGTAAGTTTCGCTGCTGGTGGCCTGTAATGGTGTTGTATCTTTTTCATCAGGCATTATATTTTTCTCCCCATGCAAGGTGTCACTCGGCAATTCTATCCAGAAGGTACTGCCCTGTTCTGGTTTACTATCAACGTCAATATTCCCCCCCATAAGTTCAACAATATTCCTGGTAATCACCAGGCCAATGCCAGTACCTTCAATATTTGATTCCTCTACTCCCAGGCGATTAAAAGCCTTGAATAACTGAGACTGTTGTTGCTGGGTGAGACCTTTACCGGTGTCGGTAATACTGATGCGGGTATGACTCTCACTAATGGTGGCATCGCAGGCGATATTAATTTTGCCATTTTCACGGTTGTATTTAACCGCATTACTCAATAGATTAAGTAACACCTGCCTGAGCCGTGTACTGTCAGCACGTACCGCATAACTTTGTTGCATCAACTGGGAAACCGTTATTTCAGCACCATCCCGAGTAAGCGAAATTTCAATACCTCGTTTTTGTGCCAAAGGATTAATTAATTGCAGGGACTCCCCGATAACTTCACCAAGTTCAACTGCTTCGATAGAAAGATCAACTCGCCCTGCCTCGATTTTAGCCAGGTCAAGCACCTCATTAATTAGTTTTAAAAGATGTTCACTTGCCTTGGTGATTTCTTCGACATTTTCTGCCTGTGATTCACTTAAAGGCTGATCTGTTTCCAGTTTCAGAAGCTGGCTGAAACCCATGATGGCATTCATCGGGGTGCGCAGTTCGTGACTCATACTGGAGAGAAATTGCGACTTGGCGCGGTTAGCATTCTCAGCTTCTTCACGCGCGTCAATCAGCTCCTGTTCTGCAGCTACTTGATAGGTAATATCCTGCATGGTGCCTGTCATGGTTGACAGATTTCCATAATCATCTGTTTCAGCCTCTGCCAGTGCATGCACATGGCGCACTGAGCCATCGGGCATAATGATACGATGTACTACATCGTGACGACCTGTCTTTTTAGCCTGATCCTCGCTGCTTTTCACCCGCACCAGGTCATCCGGGTGCACCGCGGCATTAAAGGCCTCGACACTGGGTGTAAAGCTCCCCGGTTGATGTCCGAAGATGCGGTATATCTCATCCGACCAGCTAACCTCACCACTGATCAGATCAGCTCGCCAGTTACCGATGCTTGCCATTGTCTGCGCTTCAATTAACTGGCGTTTACTTTTTGCCAGTGCTAATTCAGAATGTTTACGGGCATTAATATCCTGCACCACACCCAACATGTGTAACGCTTCACCACTTTCACCACGCACCACGTTGCCACTTTCACTCACCCAATGCACACTGCCATCTGGCCAAACCACCCGATGTTCTATATCGTATTCAGCATTGTGCTCGACACAATTATTCACTGCATCGATTACACCCTGTCGATCGTCAGGATGTACCGCTGCAAGAAAATTATCATAAGTCGTTTCGGTGACTTCTTTTTGATAACCAAATAACGGCCAAATACGATTAGACCAGTAAAGATCACCGGTTTTTATATTCCAGTCCCAGGTGCCAATCCTGGCAAACTCCTGGCTACGGATCAACCGCTCTTCACTTGTCCTCAACTGGGTCACATCGGTGCGAGCAGAAACATATTTATAGGGTTTGCCCCTGTTGTCTAAAAAAGGAATAATGGTAGATTCTACCCAGTATTCATCACCGTTTTTCTTACGGTTACAAATTGTGCCACGCCAGACTTTTCCATTAGAAATTGTCTGCCAGATTTCTTCGTAAAATGAAACCGGGTGAAGACCTGATTTAAGTAAACGGTGATTCTGCCCTATTAGCTCATCACGACTGTAACCGCTAACTTCACAAAAGCGATCATTCACACTGGTAATTCGACCCGCGACATCAGCAACACTGACAATGGCATGTTGATCCATTGTGACAAGCTGGAACTTGTTTTCCCTGAGCACCTCTTTCAATTTATTATTTAGCTGCGATCTCATCTGTGCCTGTTTTACCCTGGCGACAACCGCGGCCACCAGATGGCTTGCTTCCACCGGCTTTACCAGAAAGTCCTTACTGCCAAGACTAATCGCCAGTAACTGGTGACTAAGGTCAGACTCTACGGATAAAAACATAATAGGCATCATGTCCCATGCATCATCCTGTCGAATAATTTGTGCCAGCTCTAAACCAGAGCACTTAGGCATGTAAACATCCATAACAATAATATCCGGCTTAAACTCAGCCAGTACTTTCAAACCTTGCAAAGGGTCTGATAGTGTTTCTACAATCATCCCTGCATCGCGCAAGACAGTAGCGTAAAACGCCAGCAAAGTTTCATCATCATCGATAAGTAAAACTCGATAAGGGCTTATAACCAGTTGCGATGTTAAATCCTCAATCGTAGAAATCAGTTTCACTTTATTCACTGGTTTTATAAAATAACGGCATGCACCCGCACGCGCTGTTGCAAGGCGTGCTTCAAAATCATCACGGGATGAAATAAAAATCATCTTTGACGAGGCTTTCAATTTTTCTTTTAATTGAATATTAATGCTCTCAGCAAGCGTATTGTCATCTCTGATAACAACATCCATGATAACCACTAGTGGTAATTCTTTTTCACAGGCCGATTCAAAATCAGATAATTTTGTAAAGTGCCGCACCCGATAATTAGTTTGTTCAATACCGGCTAACAAATCGGCTACTAACGACTTATCATCCATAAGCAGATACACGAGATTAACGTCTCGTTTTATTTCGAGTTCACATGGTTGAATGTAAGAAAGATCTGCAAGTAGTTTTTTTTCAACAGCCTGTTTAAGCCGAACAAAAACCTCATTAATCTGTTGTTGCTTTGCACTGCTGAAAGACTGCGACTTATCCGGCTCATTTAATAGAAACTTTAATGACTGCTCTAATTCCCAGGCCACGGCACTTATGTCGGTTGCACCAAAGCAGGCCCCAGTTCCCGCTAAACTGTGTACCATTCGATGTAGTTCATGCAAATTAGAATCACTCATCTCTTCCTGGCAAAAAGCCCCCCACACTCGGTCGATATCCATAATTCTTCCGGGAAGTTCCTGCTTAAAAGCGGCCTGCAACTCAGCCATTTTTTCTGTTACTTTAGACTCGCTGATAACGGGCATATTTTTTCTCTATTACGTTAACTCTTCAGCTCACACCTGATTATTGTTCAGCATGAAGCGATATTAGTCACAGGTTGACTGCTACACATATTCAAAATTTAATGCTCTTTACATCTGCTTATTTCACCTTTTAAAAAGTTCAAGCGCCTGGCAACACCTGGCAAGCCGTTGACAATTTTGATCATGTCTAGAGAACTACCACGGACTGTATTCACAGGGCATTTATTGACCAGCATTAAGAAAAATCTTATAGCTGAAGGACGTCTTCATCCGCAATAACAACAGCCCGTTGCTGGTCTCATTTATCAATTTCAGCAGCAACGCCTGATATTTCTACGGTCTCCTGGCATGTTAGCTAATCCTAATTTTTTACTGACATCCAGGCCTTTAGAGGGGGGGCCACCTATACTCTATATAGTAAAGTTCGTCATTATCGTCAAATTGTTTAAAGCACTCCCATGATATTCGTATATAGCGTGTATTAAGGATTTAAGAGGAAAAACCAGGACGACTCTTATTATTAGCAGCCAATCTATTTTCGTGCTAATCTCGCGCCTGATTTATTGAAAAACGACTGATATGAAAATATTTTACGACCTGGCCCCGATCATTCTTTTCTTCCTTGGCTACCACAACGCCAGCTTTATTGCAGAAAACACCCCTGTAGGCGGCTGGCTAGACCCGGAACAAGCTGAAGTTATCTCCGCCACCATCATCGCCACGGGCATCGCCATCGTCGCCAGTTTTATTCAGGTAGCTGGCTTCTGGCTCAAAAATCGACGTTTTGAACGTCTGCACATTTTTTCCCTGGTGCTTGTTTCAGGCCTCGGCGGCATTACCATTGTCTTCGGTGACCCGGCCTTTATTCAATGGAAACCCACGGTCTTAAATTGGGTATTTGCCGCTGCCTTTTTGATAAGCCAGTTTGTAGGTAAAAAAAGCCTGGTACACCGCATGATGGGCGGACAAATCAACCTGCCCGAAGCCGTCTGGTCTAAGCTCAACCTGTCCTGGGTGGCCTTTTTTATATTCAGTGGCTTTGCAAATCTATACGTGGCTTTTTACTATGCCCTTGACCTGGACGCAAAAACCCGCATGGATTTCTGGGTCGACTTTAAACTGTTTGGCTTAATGGGGATGACAGTGATTTTTGTTATAGCCCAGGCGTTATATCTATCCAAATACATGGAAATCCCGCAAGACAACGATAAAAACCTTAAAAACCAGTCGGATGAGGGTTAATTATGCTTTACGCAATACTATCTCAGGATGTGGAAAATAGCCTGCCATTACGCCTCAAAGCACGCCCTGACCACCTGGCAAGACTAGAACAATTACAAAATGAAGGCCGACTAATTTTAGCCGGCCCCCACCCGGCCATCGACAGCAATGACCCGGGAGAAGCCGGTTTTAGTGGCAGCCTGGTGGTGGCTGAGTTTGCATCCCTAAGTGAAGCCCAAAGCTGGGCCGATGCGGACCCATACATGGCAGCGGGGGTTTATCAGCAGGTTAAGGTGAAACCATTTAAAAAGATTTTCCCCGCCAGCTAAAAATAACCCAGGATTTGCCGCTAATTTCAAAGCGATAAACTTAACTTGCTCATCAGGTAAAAATCATTAGAATAGCGCCTACTTCACAAAATGCCAGAGTGGTGGAATTGGTAGACACGTCGGATTCAAAATCCGATGCTAGCAATAGCGTGCCGGTTCAAGTCCGGCCTCTG
>Ga0316207_10002150_pt1 | contig 21230 bp, 18 predicted proteins | sample 6weekpyrite_MG_FD_204943 | JGI IMG/M metagenome (GOLD analysis project Ga0316207, IMG submission 204943) | Microbial mat bacterial communities from mineral coupon in-situ incubated in ocean water Damariscotta River, Maine, United States -... | ecosystem: Environmental > Aquatic > Marine >...
GCTGTTAATATATTGACTAACAATAGCTTCTCTTTGTTCTTTTGAACAATGTGTCATTTTTAACTCACTACGCCCTCTGTCTGGTGTTTTTCAAAGAAGGCGACAACTATCCTGACACAGAGGGGATCACCAACCCGGACACCCACTGTAAAACACCCACCACCAATCCGGACACCCACTGTAACAAAAAACCTGGATTCAATCTAAGTCTTTGTTTTTACTGATTACTTAGTATGGGTGTCTCACTTAGTAACTTAGTACTTTCCATCCCTACAGAATAAACCTGAGTCTTGACAAAATAGGTCAATTGTCCTAGCCTGTCTCTCTAGGACAATTGACCTATTATTAATTTTGGCAAAAGGTAACAAAGTTATGGCAGATTTATTCCAACCACTCAATTTGGGTGACCTGACACTCTCTAATCGCATGGTTATGGCCCCAATGACGCGTAACCGAGCTGACGCAAATGGCGTAGTAACGCCTATGATGATCACACACTATCAACAGCGCTCCAGCGCTGGATTAATCATCTCCGAATCGTCTCCCATTTCAGCTCAAGGCATCGGATACCCATTTACCCCAGGCATTTACACTGCTGAACAAGTAGCAGGTTGGAAAAAATTAACTGATGCTGTACACGAGAAAGGTGGGCATATTTTTATCCAGCTACAGCATTGCGGACGTATATCCCACCCTAGTATGCAGCCAGAAAACGACACACCCGTAAGTGCATCAGCCATACTGCCAGATGGACAAGCAGTTACCTATGAAGGCATGCAAGATTATGTTATTCCGCGAGAACTAGAAACCCATGAGATTTCGGATATTGTCACGCAGTTTAAGTACGCAGCAGAAATGGCTAAGAAAGCCGGATTTGACGGTGTGGAAATTCACGGGGCAAATGGCTATATCATTGATCAGTTCTTACGTGACGGTAGCAATAAGCGAGACGATGACTATGGCGGGAGCGTAGAAAATCGTATGCGCCTGTTAAATGAAATTATTGATTCGGTAACGGGCATTTGGCCCTCTAACCGCATCGGTGTAAGGCTTACACCCGAAAATAGCTTCAATTCCATGTCGGACACTGATCCACAAACGCATTTTCAATATTTTCTTCAACGGCTCAATACCCGAAAGCTAGCCTATATCCATATTCTAAAAGGTGACATGCTGACAAACCAAAAAAAAGTCGACTACCGTGCCTTGCGTTCAGAGTTTAAGTGCTTATATATCGCGAATAAAGGATACGATCTCGAACGGGCTCAAGCGGCTTTAAATAATGGCGATGCCAATTTAGTTGCTTTTGGAATGCCATTTCTAGCTAACCCGGATTTAGTATATCGTTTTCAGGAAAATCTACCACTAAATGAAGCTGATCATTCCACGCTTTATGGCGGAGGTGAAAAAGGATATATTGATTATCCTTTCGTATCTTCTTAGAACTAAACAGGGGCCAAATCTGTGCGCAAGCTAACAACTCGTGAACGTATCGTAAAGGCAGCGGACGAATTGTTTTATCAGCAAGGTTTTGAACACACTTCATTCGCTAGCATAGCAAAGATCGTCAGTGTTTCGCGGGGGAATTTTTATCATCATTTCAAGACTAAAGACGATATCTTGAATGCTGTTATTGATATTCGCATGGCCAGAACGCAAGCCATGCTAGATCGTTGGGAAAAACAAGCGCAAACTCCTGAAGACCGGATAAAAAGTTATATCCGTATCGTGATTACAAACTGGGACAAAATCAAGAAGTTTGGTTGTCCGGTGGGCACTCTTTCTACTGAACTTGCCAAATTAAATCATGATTGTCATACCGAGGCGAAAAACGTTTTTACCCTGTTCCGTAATTGGTTAAAAAAGCAATTTGAAGAACTAAATTGTGAAAGCGACGCTGATGAATTTGCTATGCATATCCTGTCTTGGAGTCAAGGGGTTGCCACGCTGGGGAATGCTTTTAAGGACAAACAATATGTTGAAAGAGAAGTGAATAAGATGTGCGACTGGGTTGATTCGTGCGTTGCGAATGCAAAATAAATCTAATCTAAATCGAAATTAATTTTTAGGAGAAAATATGTTCATTGTATTTCTAAAATTTTCAGACAATAAAGCTCAAGCTGGGCAGTTTATGCAAGGCCACCAGGAGTGGCTTCAAAAGGGTTTTGATGAGGGCATTTTTCTGTTGGCGGGAAGCATTCATCCCAACTTGGGTGGAACAATCTTGTTGCACAACACGCATCGTGAAGAGTTACTAAAGCGTGTAAACGAAGATCCATTTGTGATTGAAAATGTGGTTCACGCTGAAATCATTGAAATCGATCCATCAAAGGCTGATAAGCGTTTAGACTTTTTACTCAATACAAATAGACACTAAAAATAAGGGCTAATGAAGATGACTGCAACGATTGATGGACCCGATGGTAAACCTCGCTGTCGTTGGTGCGCTTCTGCACCAGAATTTTTTGATTATCACGATACCGAATGGGGTTTCCCTGTAGACGATGACTATCGTTTGTTTGAGAAAATCTGCCTAGAAGGTTTTCAATCAGGTTTAAGTTGGCGCACCATACTCGCAAAGCGCGATAATTTCCGTGAAGCGTTTTATGAATTTGACTTCGACAAAATCGCTCGCTTTAACAGTAAAAATGTTGATAAGCTTCTAGAAAATAAAGGGATCGTTCGGCATAGAGGTAAAATTGAAGCAGTGATAAATAATGCAAAGCGAGCACAAGAACTCGTTAAAAAGGAAGGCTCTTTGGCATCTTTTATCTGGCGCTATGAACCTGATGCAAAACACCTTGCCAAACCACAAAGCGTGTCAACCTCAGCTGAGTCAGTTGCCCTATCAAATGATCTGAAAAAGATGGGTTGGAAATTTGTGGGACCAACCACGGTGTACGCCTTTATGCAGGCAATGGGACTAATCAATGATCACGTAGAAGGATGCGTAACCAGAACTAAAGTAGAACGCGCTAAAAAGAGCTTCAAAAAATTAAAAACATCTCCAACACAATATATGAACCTGTGACGGTAGCAACGGGGTTTGAATTATTTTCTAATCCTGAACTAAAGAAATTTCAAACGCTCAGTCGTATTCCTACCCTTGAGGTCGACGGTCAAGGTTTGTTTGAGTCAGCGGCTATATCGGCTTACCTTGCCGACCAAAAGTCAGAAAAGGGATTGATTTCAGCGTCAGGAACTTGAGAGCGTGCCTTACACGATCAACAGGTGTGCTATGTGCTTACTGAAATAGAAGCTTGGCTTTGACGCACCTTTCAGAGTGAAATATTACCAACAAATAAACAAGTGCCAGAAATGTATGAGCACAACAAAAGCCGGATTTGGCAATTTTATGAATGGTGCCAGGTCGAGCGCCATACCAGAGCTATAAACGATTGATAAATAAAGATAATTAACAAAACAAAGATGACCAGCTCCCCCATAGATACCCACAATGTGTTGTAGAGCCTGTAGAGACCTATCAACGTATGAGCTGGTTATTCATTCCCCTATTTCAGCATCCCAAACAGGCAACTCATAAGCCTCTACGACTTTCAGACAAAGCCATTCGTTTTCACAGCTTTCACTCATGCCAATCCCCGAATGTTCGATCTGGCCAATCGCTAGTTTGAAGATATGGGTGGTGGGCGTTGTTCCCATGAGGCGATGCCAGGCATCATCTCTCCAGAGCAAGGAAATATTAAATGGATCTTAAAAGTCCGCCACATTTATCAGCTATTTAATAGATGTGAAAATATTGTAAATAAGCTTTCATTAATCACTTCTCAAAAATAAGCCTGTAGATCAAAATCTACAGGCTTATTAAACGCATTTACGTTAATTTACGAATTGCGCTATTTGCTTTGGGACAATTGCATAATGATCAAATTGCATGGTGAATGTTGCGCGACCAGAAGTCAAAGCCCTTAAATCACCAATATATCCAAACATTTCTGCTAACGGCACATTAGCTTTAATAACAGAGTCGATACCTTTCGGTATTTGATTTGTTATTAAGCCTCTGCGTCGATTAATATCCCCAATACAATCACCAAGATAGTCACTGGGTGTTATTACTTCAATTGACATCACCGGTTCTAATAAAACCGGTTTTACAATTTGCATGGCTTCTTTAAAAGCCATCATTGCTGCCCATTCAAAAGCAATATTTGAAGAGTCATTCTCGTGGTATGTACCATCGAGTAATGTCACTTTTAAGTCAACCAGCGGATATCCAGATGTGCCACTCTGGGCGGCTTTCTGGATACCTTTATCAACACTGGGTACATATTCTTTTGGAATATGGCCACTGACAATCTGACTTTCAAATACATAACCCTCACCCCTTTCAAGAGGCTCGAAGCGTAATACCACTTCAGCATACTGACCTGGTCCACCAGTTTGTTTCTTATTGAGATAACGTAACTCAGTTGCCTGGGTTATGGTTTCTCTATAAGACACTTTTGGCGATCCAACATTTACTTCAATGCCATAGTCATCTTGTAAACGACTTAAATTAACTTGCAACTGTAACTCACCCATACCAGACAATAAGGTTTGCCCGGTTTCAGAGTCTGTTTTCAAATGCAAGCTAGGGTCTTCTGCAACCAGTGATCGTAAACCTTTTTCAAGATTCGCTTGATCAACCTTAGCTTTTGCTTCAACTGCAATATCAATAACAGGTTCAGGCACATTAATGCGTTCTAACACAATAGGTTTGTCGATATCACATAGCGTGTCACCCGTACCCGTGTGCTTTAATCCAGCAAACGCAACAATATCACCCGCTACTGCACGGTCTTTAGCTTCTTTTTTATCTGCCTGTATTTCATAAATACGACCAATACGTTCTTTCTTACCCGTGATCACATTAAGTATCTGTGATCCTGAAGATACCTGACCGCTATAAATACGAGCAAAATATAAAGAGCCATGTTTATCATTAACCACTTTAAAGGCTAAAGCAGAGAATGCCTCACCCACATCAGCAAGCCGTTGTTGTTTTTTACCTTCGTTATTTTCAACATCCACAATTGAAGGTATTTCAACAGGCGAAGGTAAATAATCAACAACCGCATCCATTAATGGTTGAATGCCTATATTCTTAAATGCAGTGCCACACAATACGGGTGTTAATTCACCCTGAAGTGTACCTGCACGAATACAGCGCTTAAGAGATTCATCATCCAGTACTTGACCATTTAAGTAAGCTTCTAATGCATCATCATCATAATCCACCACCTGTTCGATTAGCTTTTGTCGATATGCATCTGCCATGACAATTTGCTCCTGATCTAAATCATCGACACGATAAACCGATTCTAGATCACGCCCTGTCCAGGTTATCGCTTTCATTGATAACAAATCGATAAAACCAACAAAGTTATCTTCAGAACCGATTGGTATTTGTATCATCGCAGTTTTAATACCAAGACGATTTTCTATCATGTTTATCACACGATAATAATCACTACCAATACGATCCATTTTGTTAACAAAACATATGCGCGGAACAGCGTATTGATTCGCCAAACGCCAGTTAGTTTCCGTTTGTGGTTCCACACCGGAGACCGCATCGAAAACAACCACCGCACCATCTAACACACGCAAGGATCGATTAACTTCAATATTAAAATCAATATGTCCTGGTGTATCAATGATGTTTAACTGGTGTTCATTCCAGAAAACCGTTGTGGCTGCACTGTATATCGTAATACCACGTTTACGTTCTTCAGGCGAAAAATCCGTGTGCGTATTACCATTATGTACATCACCGGCTTTATGAATAGCACCTGTGTAATATAAAACACGTTCTGTTAAGGTCGTTTTACCTGCATCAACGTGTGCAATGATACCAATGTTTCTTAAGTTTTTACGTTTCATAATATTTACCTATTACTCTATGAGAAATCTAAACTGACTTCCCATTTCGAGTAAAGGGAAATCAGTGTGCGCCCTGCTTCTCAAAGCCAAAAGACAACTGCAAGCTCATCGCCTTTTGGCGGAGCTGTATTGTTTCTATTAATTTGTCAAACGTTCTCATGGTTTTACCTTTTTAAGCTATTTACTTACTAAAAATAAGAATACGACAAAAAATAATATCTCTGCCGTATTCTTAAGTTACCAAAGTATGAATAAAAAACTATTCAAATACTTCAGTCACCACACCGGCGCCAACCGTTTTGCTTCCTTCACGAATGGCAAAACGAACGCCATTTTCCAGGCCGACAGACTTAATCAAATCAAAACTGATATCAGCCTGATCACCCGGTTGAATCATCCCTGTTTCATTATCCACTGTAATAACACCAGTCACATCCGTAGTACCAAAAAAGAACTGTGGTTGGTAACCGTTTGTAAATGCGGTGTGTCGCCCACCTTCATCTTTAGTTAACACAAAGATATGTGCTTTGGCTTTTTTGCTGGGTTTAATAACACCGGGAACCGTTAAAATTTGTCCTCGGCAAACATCTTCACGTTTTAAACCTCGCAGTAATAAACCAACATTCATACCTGCTCTCGCTTCGTTTACATCTTTATGAAACGACTGTGTACCTGTTACAACGATGTGACGATCAGCATCACTGTCCAAACCAATGATCTCAACGGTGTCACCTGCCTTAATAACACCTCGATCAACACGACCACTGACCACTGTTCCTCGGCCACTGATAGAGTGAACATTCTCGATAGGCATCATGAATGGACTATCGAAATCACGGCTAGGGTCTGGAATACAATTATCCAATGCATCAACAAGTTCTTTAATACACTGTGTATCATCTGACTCAATATTGCCACAGACAACCGCATCTAATGCCTTAAGTGCACTGCCAAACACAAATGGTGTATCGTTATAACCATGTTGCGCCAAAAGATCACCCAGCTCTAACTGAATAAGCTCCGCCATATCATCACGGTCTTCTACAGATAACATATCCATTTTGTTAACAAACACGATAATGTTTTCTACATTAACCTGTCGCGCTAGCAGAATGTGCTCAACTGTCTGTTTAGCAGCTCCTTCCGTACCGTCCACTAACAAAATTGCACCATCCATTTGTGATGCTCCAGTGATCATGTTTTTAATGTAATCAGCATGACCAGGACAATCAATATGTGCATAGTGTCTAACATCAGACTCGTACTCAACATGCGATGTATTAATAGTAATACCTCTTTCTTTTTCTTCCTTAGCATTGTCAATCTGATCAAAAGACATTGCTGTTCCACCAAAGCGCGCAGCCTGGATTTGTGTTAATGCAGATGTCAGTGTTGTTTTACCGTGATCCACGTGACCGATGGTGCCTACATTGACATGTACTTTGTTTATCATTGGACTAACTCCTATCGTTGATAATAATGATTCCAAAATAGAATCGAATTACTCTTCTATGGCTTAACCATTTCAGAGCTCCATCTCGCGCGCTGAGATTTTGTTTACCCAACAAAAAAAGCCTGTTGGGCTTTGACCCAACAGGCTTTTTTTCCTGAGAGGCCGGTATTAATCCGCCTCTCAGTTAACTACTGAAAAACGAAACTATGTTGTTGTTTCTGGTGTCATTAGCGTAATTCGTCTGGCAAAAAAAGCTAAGCAAATTATTGTTTTGTAATGTAAAAATAATGTTTTCATAAGTTTAATAACCATAAATTTCACGCATAAAAAAACCTCGGAGACTAAGTCATCCGAGGTTTTATATTTTTCGGAAGACTTTTCAGGTCTTCCTGTCTTATATTTAGACTGAAGAACCTACACGCACGAACAAATAGCTGGATTCATAAGATCCGCTAGCTATTTTGTTGCCTATGTGAGTTAGGTTTTTCATAAAAATACGTCTCAAATTCGATTTATTTTCTAATGATACTGTTAAATTTTTAAATATCAAGTTTTTTCACCGCTTTTATTAACCACCAGCAAGACACTTGCTTTGTACTTAACTAGACCCATCAAAAAATGCTAGATTACTTTAGCATTTTGAGAACCTGAATCATTTAAAAATACTTATACATAATCTAAAAGCATGGCTCTGCTATGGATAAAGCTTTTCTTCATGGTAACGTTCCGTCGTCCACAATTCAGTACTCCAGAAATCATCCACAACTAAATCTGAACCGTGATGCTTTATTGCCCAGTGGTAGTTCTCTACTGGCTGTTTACTGTCGTCATAACCAATAAAAACACATCTTCCTAGAATAGCGTTATCCTCAAATGCATTATAGAAACATTCGACATTTTCCGCTTTTGCTTCAGGAATATTATTTAAGGCCAATTCATTAAATACAGTAATAAACCTGTTTACCTTAGCCTGTAGTGTTTTATCAACGTTCCAGACATACTCAATGGTTGGTTGCTCCATTGCACAACCCGCTGCTAAAGCAGCATACAATACGACTGTCTCTCTTAAGGCTGCTAACACTACTGCGTCTTTAAGAAATGCAGCCAGGCCTACTAATGATATATCATCATTCTCATTAGATATTTGGTAAGCTTTAAGCGTAAGTGAATCTGTAGTCCATTGACCAGGATTCATATCCATTAATGCATAATACAAGGGGTCTAAGCGCCGGGGAAAGAAACCTTCGCTACGCCCTGCCCCATATATTTCAGAGGACATGACGTTTGCTAATATTTTGTATTCTTTTAAGGAGTCTGCTTTTTCTCTTTCATAAAGAGAAATATTCTGCAATGCCCTCATATTTAAAAAATACGTTTTTAACTCCTCGCTTTCATTGTAATATCCTTCTATGGGTATGTCAGGTACCGACATGGACAATACATCCATCAAATAAGTAGATGCAGGCAAGAGCTTTTCCACTTCAAATATTTTCATATGTTCACGATACATATAATCAAGCGCCAAAACTAATGCACGATTATTAACTTCTTTAACGATTATATTATCCATGTCAGTGCAATACCCTTATTCATATTCAAAAGAGTAGTTTACAGTAGTTAATCACATTTTATAGCGTTCTTTTCTAAATGCTGTTTATTTTTAGCTTCATCTAAAAACCAAACCAGGGCATTATTTTTAGACCATCCTCCAGGACAATCAACGCGATCAGCTATCATGAATATACATAACAATCTCAAATCAACCTTACCAGTAAGTTTTCGCCATGCTTTATCAGATGGCGTTTGCCCCCTTGTCATTGAAATAAACCAGGGCAAATTCACATCATGGTACTTAACCATATTTAAAAAATTCTCATCGTGTTCACCATATTTTTTGAGTAAAGCAACTGATTCTCCAGGCTTTGCAGTACCATGTACCTTTCCAATATCATGAACCTTAGCTAAAGAAACTAACATGGCTGCTTCCTTTGAAACCAGTTGATTTTTCTTGCAAAGTTCAGCTACCCTTTCTACAACCATTTCACAATGCTCGTAGGCATTCAAAGCTGAGTGCCTTTCAGGATTTAATGTTACGTGTTTTAACGCTTTGTAATCTTTTTGAAACATTGAATTATTTATGAAGTTATACATTGTATTTCCTTAATATTTATAATCTTTAAAAACATTATCTGTTGCTTCATCCCAATCATTAACATGTTGCACCCAGCCAGGGATGTAGTCTAATTTAGGTTGCTCTCCAAATAAGTATAAATTCGGTACGATATATTTAAGATGTTTTAACACATCAATTTGGTCATCAATAAAGTGTGTAATCCCCAACTCTTTACAATGCCCTGCTTTTTCATGCCTTTTACGACAGAAACGAACATTATCTCTTGATAAACCTGTTTCCTGGTAAAATTTACGATGATCTAGCCAGAGCAGTGTTTTATTTTGAGTATTAGCACCTGCTTTTGAAACCAGCCATACATTACCGTTAAATAAGTTAATGAGCTTTATAATGCTCTCAATAGCATTAGGGCTAGGTGGAGTCTGCATTGCTTGCTCAATACCACCAGTCAAGAAGGATGTATCAGACTTCCCCCCTACAACTGGTGCCATAATGACCCGACCAATATCGATCCCAAGTTTTAGTTTTTTATCTGTCGTGTTTTTCATGGGGTAATAGTAAAGAAACAAATAATAATTCAAAACTATTGTTTAGTTAGCAACTATAATTTATATTTATAGCTATGAAATCTGACTGGATAGACGCGTTTTTGGTATTTAGTGAGTGTATGAATTTCACCCATGCTGCCGAGCAGCTGTATATTTCCCAACCTGCCCTCCATACAAAGATTAGAAAACTCTCAGAACACCTGGAAATGAAGCTTTACCAGAAGCAAGGCAGGAATCTCATTCTCACTGATGAGGGGCGTAAAATTCAGGTTTTTGCCCGAGAAATGCATGAACGCTCTGAAGCCTTTATCGGTGAGCTTAGATCAGATAAATCAACATCTCCTGTGAAACTAGCTGCTGGTAATGGTGCCTATTTATATCTTTTAGGCCCGTCTATATTAGAGTTTAATAAGGCGTCAAGTACACCAATTCAGTTAATAATCTCGAATAAGGAACAAACTATCGCCTGTGTTGAAACTGGTGAAGCTCATATTGGAATCGCAGCTGTGACATCATCGACCGCTTCGCTCAAATGCACTTTGCTTACAAAAGTAAATCAGGCTGTCGTGATGCAGAAATCTCATCGACTTTCCAATAGAAAGAGGCTCTCCCTGTCTGATTTAGAAGGTGAATCACTGATATTACCTCCTATGGATAAGTTACATAGAATCAATATCGAGCAAGCATTACAATCTAAAGAGATCAACTATAACGTTTCAGTTGAGGCCTCTGGCTGGGAACTGATGATACAATTTGTTCAATTAGGTGCTGGAATGACTATTGTGAACGGGTGTTGCAACATTCCTAAAACACTTATCTCAATACCCATACCCGAACTACCAGAAATCAGTTACTCCATAATAGAAAAAACAAATAATTGGCGCAATGAAGCGGTAGATCAATTGAAACAGATACTACTGAAAAACAAAAATGCCTGGAAAAATAAACAATGAAAAAGGAACTGGTTAATCTGAGCAAAATCATCTCGTATGCCTTAAGGCACAAGCCTGAAAAATATAATTTAGTATTAGATGGTGAAGGCTGGGTTTTAACTTCTGAGTTATTAACATCTATTAAAACCAAACACCCTAACCTGGGCTGGGCAACTAACGAATCAATTACAGATATTATTGATCAAAGCGATAAATCAAGATTTGAGCTCAGTGAATATTCTGTACGTGCATTATATGGACACTCAATTCCTGAAAAAATCATAAAAACACCTGATATACCTCCTTATTATCTATACCATGGCACAACAGAAAATGTAATCGACACAATTATGAAACGCGGTTTACAACCAATGGGTAGACAGTACGTGCACTTGTCAATAGATATAGAAACTGCTGTTATTGTTGGGAAACGTAGAACAAAGAAGCCTATCATTTTAAAAATAAACACCAGGGAAGCTAATGATAGTGATATTAAATTCTATAAAGGTAATGATTCGATATGGCTATCTGAAGCAATTCCATCAGAATATATTATTTTAGAAGAAGACAGAATATAAACCTATATTATCAATAAACAATATAAATATATTTGCTGCAAAAGATATCATGATTCAACTGTAAAAAGCAGTAAACCATCAAGATTACTTATTTTTCTAAATAATATAAACGAAGCCGATATAGAAGCAACTTTCACTTGCTGAGGTAATTACATACCAGGGAAGTTAGTCCTTCTGGTTGTAATTTATTTGTTAGCAATCACTAACTTAAATTTAAAATAGAATTATTTTTAATTTATTTCAAAAAAATACTTGCGTTAATATTTTATTGGGTCTATATTCGCCAACATGGAAACGCAAACAAAACATTTTATTATTTCAACAACACCTCTGCTCACGCAACAGCCGCGCAGTGCGCATTCGCTATTGGGCATGAACGGTTGTGATTACGCGATAAGCGAAAATAATATTTCATAGGTTTCAAATAATTTATTTGAGGCCTCTGAAAAAGAAGCCTCAAGGGAAAACCCGGAAGGCTTCGCCAACCGGGTTTTTTTATGTTTGTAATAAATGATTGTTTTTAAAAAGCTTAGGGCGTACTGATGCGAATGGAGTGTCACCACCTAAAATGATTGACATGAAGGTGACCAGGTAAAACTGGTGATAACGTAAGTAATATTGTCTGTATGGTTGAGGATGCAGGCTCGATGCTCTAAAGCGGGTGTCAGCTGGCGCGCGTTTCCAAGGGCAATATTGGCCGAAAGTAATGCTTCGGTTGTTATTATCCACGGGTTCGAATCCCGTTACGTCCACCAACGTTTTTTGAATTTTGTAATGAGTTAAAAGGTACTGAATGTATTTATTTAAAACAACAACTTGGAATGTAAGACCGACATTAACTCTGTCGGACACGGGCAATCACGCCTGTGATTTACAGGACAAATTACATGGGAATGATTTGATACCCATGGTGCGCCTCATTAACGCACAAGAGAATAGTTTTATGACGTAGCCTTTCAGTATTGGAAGGCATGCGTTAAGCGAAAGCCTTCCGAAGAGAACTTAAAAACCCTCGGATGGCCTAGTCACCGAGGGTTTTTTTATGTGCGGGATGCACGGTATTTAGCGGGCGCATGGATGCGCAGGAGCGATATGCCCTCTTGCCATTGAGCAATGTTTTTTAAAAATTTGGATATGCATTTGGATTGTTTTAACAATCCCGTGGATAAGTTTGTCTTTTATTAAATCAAACTCATCGCATTGATGAAAAAATCAGTGTTGTTTCCCAGTGAAACCACAAACGGTTTGTTATCGCCTGTAATTACTACGGGCGATAACAAACATCTTTAACAAATACATTGGAGGTAAATTATGAACGCCAATCTTCAAATACGTTTTGAAAATTTAATTTCAGATATGAACTTACCTGAAAATCGAAAAAAGTATACCCATGAAAATGTTTTATATTTTTTACGAAATGGTGCAATTATAAATACGCTGCATAAGAATCATACTGCAGCACTACAAGTGGCACGTGAATTAGTTTAGCGGATGAGCTGGGTATAGGTGATGCCGTTCTTGCGTGTGAAGAGGACACGTAATTAAGCGTGCGCAAGCACACAACAGCGAAGCACTGTGCTTTATGGTTGTAACCTTTTGAGTGGAGTTGTGGCAGTTCAACTCTGCCCTCATCCACCAATTGGTAGGTGCGCCATCAGGTAGGCGGACTGACTGTTAATCAGTTGTATGTCGGTTCGAGTCCGACTCTACCAGCCAATTTATGGAAGTGTGGCCGAGCGGTTTATGCCACTGCATTGCTAACGCAGAATTCGTGAAAACGAATCGAAGGTTCAAATCCTTCCGCTTCCGCAAATTATCAAACAATCATAAGTTGAACATAGACGGTTAAAAGTCTGTAAGGAGGTGGTATTTATTATTATTCAGCAACTTCCATCGATGTATTTCCAGGATGGATATGTTTGCTCATGTGATTAGCAGGACGAACACCAGGATTAAACTGCGTGATTAATCTATATCCGCTTTTCACATGCTGGGGCCTTAACTCAATCGGTAGAGTACCTGCTTTGCAAGTAGATGACGACAGTTCGAATCTGTCAGGCTCCACCAAATAATTTTTGCACATGTGGCCGAGTGATCAGGTATCTGTCTGCAAAACAGAATCACACGGGTTTGATTCCTGTCATGTGCTCCATGCATCGGTAGCTCCAATTGGTAGAGCGCTGGATTGAAGCTCCCCGCTTCGCGGTTGAATGTCTGCGACATGTCTAATTGCGTGTTTCCACACACGCAAGTGCGGTTCAAGCCCAGGCCGATGCACCATTGCAAGGAGAGTGTTGGCTCTCAAAGAGGTCTCATAAACCTTTCTACGATCGTTCGATTCGATCCCTTGCAACCATTATTACGAGTTGCTTCGCAACAACATAATTTGCGTGTCATCTTCACACGCAAGAACGACCCTGTAACTCAAGTGGTAGAGCGCACGACCGATAATCGTGTGATCGCAGTTCAAGTCTGTGTAGAGGTACCATTTTTTCTGGGTGTAGCTCAGTTTGATCAGAGTGCTCCGCCTGGACCGGAGAGGTCGCAGGTTTAAATCCTGCCATCCAGACCAGATTATTAAATAGTTCATAACACGAGGAGGAAATGACATGACGCAAAAAAACAGTGTGCAATCAAAAGTCGTGCGTTCAAAAAACATTACCGTGATTTCATGGAAGCTGTATCAAGCAACCAAAAACCGTAAATACATCCGGAAAAAATAATGCGTAATAAACGAAATAAATATTTATAAATGAGTAGTTTGATCAAAGTACAAATATACATAGTATTTTGATGAGTCTATTCGCGGGTGTAACTCAATGGTAGAGCCAGTCTTCCAAACTGAATATGTGGGTTCGACTAAATTGTCAGGAACAATTTAGAACACACGAAGTGTGGCCCGAAGGGTGTAGGACAGGAGTCCGAAATATTCCCATCACCCGCTCCGCCTTGTAAGCATAAATGGTGATGCAGCTGACTTGTAATCAGCGGAAATTGGTTCGATTCCAATACGAGGCTCCAATATAAAAAATGGTGAAGTTAGTTCAGTGGTAGAACATTGTGCTGTGAACACAAAGACCAGGGTTCGATTCCCGACCTCACCCCAGATTAAAAGGAAGTGTCAACCGAAATTGGTATCGACCTGGTCTTGATAACCAGTCACCGGGTTAGTCCCCTATGTGAGAGTTTGAAAAAATTGTAGGAACAATTTTTCATGAGCATTGCGAATCTTTGATGCAGCTCATGAATGAGCTGCACAGTCCCTCCACTTCCGCCAGAATAACTGTCTCTATCGTCTAGTTGGTTAGGACACGTGACTTTCTATCACGGCACTGGAGTTCGGCTGAGTTGCCTGGAGCAATTCAGAACACACGAAGTGTGGCCCGAAGGGCGAAGAACAGGAGTCCGAAGTAATCTCCATAGGAACACCATAAATATTTAATAAGAGTCGCTAAAGCGACAAATCTATTTGCGTGTCATCTCCACACGCAAGGACGGGTCGTTAATCTAACGGTATGACACCGGACTTTTAATCCGGCGCTTTGAGCATTGGGAGTTCGATTCTCCCACGACCCACCAAACAATTTGCCCTTGTAGTTTAATGGATAAAACGACGGTCTTCGAAACCGTTAGATGGGAGTTCAAGTCTCTCCAGGGGTACCAATTTCGGGTCTGTAGCTCAAAGGTAGAGCATTCTCCTCATAAGGGAAATTGTTTAGGTTCAACTCCTAACAGACCCACCAGATTGAAGACGTTTATTTTTGTTTAGCGGTTAAGGTTCTGTATACCTTACCTGCGCACTTAAGCTAATTAATTGCACGGTGTGTACAAAACAGATGTAAACCCTTTAATACCAGTGAAGATAGCTCAATTGGGTAGAGCAACTGACTGATAATCAGTGTGTTACAGGTTCAATTCCTGTTCTTCGACCAACCTCAAACGTTGGCCATATGGTAAAGGCGAAAGCCTGCGGTTCGAATCCGCTCCAAACCTGTGTCGAAAGACACAATTGTAGGCTAGCCTCCAGTGATTATGAATGTGCTGATTCCAGTGATTTATTATTCACAGCGTTTATTAAACCTGAGTATTTATTAACTTCAACAAACTTTAGTTATGACTAAGTGTTTTGCATATTTTGAGTAGTAAACAGTGAAGGACCACTCAATTCACTGAAATCATAACGAACAGCTGTTGAATCTTTTATCTACCCGTTTAATAAACGTGAGGCTGCCACTTTTAACAATTAATGAAAACGTAATTTAATAAAAAGAGAGGGTAAGGCTGTGAATGCATTTTAATAACACCGGTAGGTAGCATCCTAACAAACAGGAACCGGATCATAATTGCTGCGTTACACACATTATCCAAAACAAAAGGAGAATAAATATGTTTGGAATTAAACGTATTGTCATTGCACAACACGAACGCGGGCTATATTTGAAAAATCGAACAATTGAAAAAATCATGGATCCCGGTGTTTATTGGATGTTTGATCTATTGGGACGGAAAGATGTTGAAGTATATGACATCTCTAAAGCCGAATTCAAACATGCATTTGAAGATTTTATCGTAAAAGAACAAAAAGAGCTTTGCGATAAATATTTCCAGGTTATTGAACTGGGTGATTATGAAGTAGGTTATCTTTACATGGATGGGAAACTAACTTCTGTATTGCCTCCAGCAACACGTCAGCTTTATTGGCGTGGTCCTGTTGATATTAAAGTTGAAGTGCAAAATATTGAGAAGGAGTACGAAGTTGCACATGAAAAAGTGTCTCTCCTAGCACACTCTCGAGCAATTATAATGGATACAAAAATTATTGAATCTGTTTTACCTGTTGAAATAGCAGATCAACATGTTGGTCTGTTATTTATCGATGGTGAGTTAGTTAAAACACTGACATCAGGGCTTTATGTGTTCTGGAAGTTCAACCGTAAGATTGTTGTTGAGCATGTAGATACCCGTTTGCAATCTATGGAAGTCTCAGGCCAGGAAATTTTGACAAAAGACAAAGTGAGCTTACGAGTTAATCTATCTGCCGCTTACAAAATCGCAGACCCAGTAAAAGCACGTAGCACTTTAGTTAACGTGACTGAGTTTTTATATCGTGAATTGCAATTTGCAATTCGTGAGGCCATTGGTACACGTCCATTAGATGGACTGCTGGCAAATAAAGGCGAACTGGATCATGTGATTTTTGAAGCAGTGAAAGACAAAGTCATCGAGCATGGAATTCATGTTCAAGGTGTAGGTGTTAAGGACATCATCTTGCCAGGTGATATGAAAGACATTTTAAACCAGGTTGTTGAAACAGAAAAAGCAGCCCAGGCAAATGTTATTAAGCGTCGTGAAGAAACAGCAGCGACACGTTCATTGCTAAACACTGCACGTCTTATGGAAGATAACCCAATCCTGTTACGTTTGAAAGAGCTGGAAGCTTTGGAAAAAATCACTGAAAAAATCGACAAACTGACTGTGTTTGGTGGATTAGACGGTGTGTTACAGGAAGTCATTAAAATTGGTGTGAAATAAGGATATTTCATGTCAGTCAACCAATCATACAAATCCGGCAGGATGCTGGATTTGCATGTCTCTACATGCCCACGTAGCCCAACTGGCAGAGGCGCCTGGCTTAGACCCAGGTTAGTGTAAGTTCGAATCTTACCGTGGGTACCAGATTTTATTAACGATGCGCCGGTAGCCCAATGGGTAGAGGCATGAGGTTTAAGCCCTCATAGTTGTGAGTTCGACTCTCACCCGGCGCACCATATTTATGCCGTGTAGCTCAGCGATAGAGCAACGTCCTTACAGGACGAACTATGCTACGCATTGAATGTCTTCGACATGGTTTATTTGCGTGTCATCTACACACGCAAGTACACCTCGGCAACCACATTATTCGCTGGTGGTGTAATGGCAACACACCTGACTTTGACTCAGGCATTGAAAGTTCAAATCTTTCCCGGCGAGCCAAACATAAAAAAGATAATTCGTGTTGCTTTGCAACTACCTATTTGCATGTTTCCACACACGCAAGTGCGCCTCATTAGTTTAGTAGTAGAACAACGGTTTCCAAAACCGTCTGCAGCAGTTCGATTGGATTGTAGGGAACAATCCAAAACATACGAAGTATGGCCCGAAGGGTAAAGGACAGGAGTCCGAAATATTCTGTTATGAGGTGCCATTATACCCTGCGCCGGTAGCTTAACTGGATGAGAGCAACGGACTTCTACTCCGTCGGTTGCATATTCGAATCATGCTCGGGTGCCAATAGACTCAATGCATATCCAATAATTTTATAACTTAAGGAAAGTAATGATGTGTAATTTAGACACTCAAGCTATTTTAGCAGTTGATGTAGGTGGACGCCCATTTGACTGGCTGCATTGGAAAGGTGCGGTTAATTTATATTCACGTAATGAAATTGCATGGGAAGCGGGTTCAATTGCTGTTGTTGTACACGGTGGTGTTAACCAGGCAACAGGCATACAAAGCATGATGGAACTGAATTCTATTGTGTCTGTGAAAGGTGCCAATGTATCTAGAAAATTTGATACAACACCCGCATTAACAAATCGTGCATTGTTTTCACGTGATGGGCATATGTGTATGTATTGTGGAAATGAATTTCATAGTAATTTACTAACTAGGGATCATATTATACCAAAGTCTCAAGATGGAACAGATACATGGGATAATGTAATTACGGCTTGCAAAGCGTGTAATAACAAAAAAGATTGTTATACACCTGAACAAGCACGAATGCCTTTGTTAGCAATACCCTATGAACCAAACCATGCAGAATATTTGATTCTAGCGAACAGACGGATATTAACGGATCAAATGGATTTTTTAAAAATGCATGTACCTAGATATAGACGATGAGGATATGATGAACAAGGATGTTTATCATTGTAATTTATGTATATAGCCATGATGGAGAATAACAAAAAACACAAATAGAAATCTAAAAATAGGTTTATTTAACAACGGAATTATCAACATGATATTACCAGAAATAGAAAAAGAAATATTACGTCGACTGAAAGCAGTCGAAAAAGAACATAACGTTCGCATACTTCTCGCAGTTGAATCGGGAAGTCGTGCATGGGGTTTTGAATCTTCTAACAGCGACTATGATGTTCGATTTATATATATGCACGATAAAGACTGGTATGTGGCCGTTGACTTGGAAGACAAACGTGATGTTATAGAATATGAGATTGTCGATGATATTGATCTGAACGGCTGGGATATTCGGAAAGCTCTAAAGCTTTATTGGAAATCTAATCCTGCCTTTGTTGAATGGATTCAATCACCAATTATATATATGGAAGAAGGATGTTTCGCACATTCTGCAAGAGAACTACTACCGTCAATATATTCTTGTGAGAAAGGTATTTATCATTACCGAAGTATGGCAAAAACAAACTACAGGGGTAATCTAAAGTCTGATTTAGTACCGCTAAAAAAGTATTTTTATGTTCTTCGACCATTGTTAGCCGTCAAGTGGCTTGAAAAGTACAAAAAGGCGGCTCCAATAGAGTTTGAAAAATTGCTAGAGCTAGTATCAGATCGAAAGTCATTATTGAATGACATATTCTCATTGCTAGATAAAAAGAAAGCAAGTTTAGAGAAGGAACTGTTACCTCCAATACCAAGTTTAAACGAATTTATTGAAATAGAACTTGAAAGACTGGAATCATTTAACCTTAACACGGTTGATAGCGATATTGAGATGAATCATTTAAATAATTTATTTCATAAGATATTAGGTGAATACTAAAGCGTATCTGCAACACCAATCCGGATACCCACTGTAACAAAGAGCCTGGCTTCAATCTAAGTCTTTGTTTTTACTGACTACTTTACATGGGTGTCTTGAGAAGCTCATTAAAGGGGGCGGTGACAACTGAAAATAATTAGCGCTCTCGTTTGTCATCGCCCCCTTTATAATTCATCATCGCTTAGGGAGTAATTATAGGCCTTGTATATTTTTTGAATTTTTCTGGACATTTATTTCTTAAGCCTGCAACAATCACAGCTTAACATAATCTTTGATTTTTCAGCGGACTGAAAATGGAATTACATAAATATTCACTTGAACAACTACGACAGGCTATACCTGAATCTACATCTCTGAGACAGGTACTTATTAAACTTAATGTTGCTGCCTATGGTGGCAATTATCAAGTTTTAAAAAAAGCCATTAAACATTTTGAATTAGATACATCACATTTTATAGGGCAAGCCTGGAACAAGGGCAAAACCATGCCTGCAAAATATTTACTTCATGATTACCTTAATAATAAATCGTCTATACAATCATATAAACTTAAAAACAGGTTATTGGATAATAAATTATTGCTCCCTGTTTGCTCTAATTGCAATAAAGACCAATGGCTAGGTAATCCAATTCCGTTAGAGCTTGATCACATCAATGGAAATAACAAAGATAACCGATTAGAAAATTTGAGATTACTTTGTCCTAATTGTCATGCACTTACGCCGACTTATCGGAGTAAAAATCGCTGTAGAGTTTGATGATGTTTTTTTATTACTTGATTTAAAGTCACTGGATACTTGCATGCGCACACTATTGTCCGGAATAATAATATAAGTACTTAACATACGATCAGATAAGCTAAAACAATAGAACAAATTTCGTCATCCCAGAGTGCCCATGCTTAAATAGATATGGGCTGGGATCCAGCGACTTTATCAAACAAAAGTCACTGGATTATAAAGCTCATCCCTGAGCTTTACCCTTCGGGCCGTGCAGAGCACGTTTAAATTTGATCCAGTCAAATTTATTCCGACTCAAAAGCATACCGGAATGACAGTTTAATAAGTCTATCAATACTTTTATATGAATTTTTACTTGTGGATATTAGCAACTTAAGTGCCTTGTATGGATTTTATTCCGGACAATAATGTGCCTACAAAGGTACAACGAGAAAAAAACTTAAACGTCAGGCATAAAAAAACCGCTTAGCTCTGTGAGCTAGCGGTTTTTGAGTTGTGTATTACTACACATTTCGATTTGGTGCCCAGGGCCGGAATCGAACCGGCACGCCCGTGAAGGCGAGGGATTTTCTTACCAACTATAGCTTTCGCTACTGTCACCTGGAACATTTGTTCTGGGACATTTGTGGTCTGGACTTTCTCTTCACCATGCTGCAATAAGTTGCAGGTTAGGCAGGAGCCGTCAAGTCTCTACACTTTCAATAAAATGATTTAAAAATCATTTCAAAGCTTAGCTCGGGATTGCCATCAGCATTACCTGAAAGGTTTCCCCGAATTTGACTCCATTCACGCCAGAAGTTTCCTGTCTGGGTGCTCAAAATTTTAAGTCCCTTGCGTCTACCAATTTCGCCACCTGGGCAGATGGTCTTTCTAAATCACCCTATTTTCGTTTTTAGCGACATAGCTCTTCGAACTACTGTCTACCACAACGCCACCTGGGCAGATGGTCTTTCTAAATCACCCTATTTTCGTTTTTAGCGACATAGCTCTTCGAACTACTGTCCACCACAACGCCACCTGGGCAGATGGTCTTTGCCATTACAGCAAATATGGAGGCGGGTCCCGGAGTCGAACCGAGGTAGATGGATTTGCAATCCACTGCATAGCCACTTTGCTAACCCGCCCTGATTTTTACAAAAATAAAAAAACCTCGACTTGGCGAGGTTTTAATATTCG
>Ga0316207_10002151_pt1 | contig 21225 bp, 19 predicted proteins | sample 6weekpyrite_MG_FD_204943 | JGI IMG/M metagenome (GOLD analysis project Ga0316207, IMG submission 204943) | Microbial mat bacterial communities from mineral coupon in-situ incubated in ocean water Damariscotta River, Maine, United States -... | ecosystem: Environmental > Aquatic > Marine >...
TCGATCCCGCCTAGCTCCACCAAATTTTATTTAATTGTCTGTACACGGGCAATTAAATGTCATGATCAAAGGCTTTTCACGCTGTTGATAATCAGACTGTTGTACACATAAAAATCACATAAAAAAAATAATAAAAGAAAGTTACCTGATGTAGGGTGGATCAAGCAAAGCGGATCCACCGTCTGCGTAATGGTCGATTTCTGGCAGCTGTAATTTAAAAACGCCTATAAAAATAGACGTTTGTAAAACTGATAAGGGCATATTTTAAACGTATTTAATGAAACTAGATCAAGGCAGATAGTTAATGTATCTGATACTGTGATAACACATGTACAAACAAATGGTAAGTAAAATGCCCTGGTATGTACTAATGACCAAGCCACAGCAAGAGTGGCGAGCAGAAGAAAACCTGAAAAATCAGGGTTACACTACTTTTTTGCCTTTAATCGATTGTCATAAAATAAGCCGGGGGAAAAAAGTTGTAAAAGTAGAGCCTTTGTTTTTCAGGTATATATTTGTACAGCTGGATCTGCAGAAAGATAATTTAAGTAAAATTAGATATACACGGGGAGTGGGGGATTTTATTCGCTTTGGTGATCAGTACGGTATTGTTAGCGATGAACTGGTTCAGCACCTCAGGCATCGTTGTGACGTGGGTGATGAGATAAGGTCAAATTTACCCAAAAAAGGCGAAGAAGTAGAGGTTCTAGAAGGTCCATATAAGCATATTTCAGCCATATATGATTGCCCAGATGGTGATCAGCGTTCGTTTGTGCTGGTAACCTTGTTAGAGAAATCGGTGAAATTAGCGCTTAAAAATACGGCCTTTAAAAAAGTTGTTTAGTATTCTTTTGAATTTAACCTGGTTTTTCCTTTGCCATAATAGGATTAGGGTGGACCTGATCGAGTGTTTTCATAATTAAATCAATAACATCTGTTTACTCAGCCCACAATCTGCTAAAGTCGCAAAATTTGAATAATCTTGGGTAGATAGCATCAATGAATGGCAGATTTGCTATCTAAATTGAATGTAACCCAAAAACTAGATTAGTAGCCCAATGTAGTAGCAAATGGTACTGCTAATGGCGGTAGCGTGTCTAAAAAAAGTGATATTGAATATTAGTTCATTATTTATTTTGTCCAGTTTCAAAATGACCACGCAACTAAGCATTGAATTGTACATAACATGGAATCGTTATATTTTTTAAGATAAGAGATTTCCATGGGGTGTTAACAAAGCAAAGTATTATCATATCGCCTATAGTTTAAATGTATTGAAAATTCGCTAAAACAGCAGTCATAATAAAAAGTAGGCAAAATGAGCATAAAAAACCAGGCACCCCAACAAACTGCAAACCCACAAGTTCTTTATCCGATGCAGGAGCAGGAGGATGAAATAAACCTGGCTGATCTGGCTCGAGCAATATGGAAAACTCGTAAAATCTGGTTTGTAACAATGGTTATAGTTTCACTTTTGTTTTGGGGGATATGGGCTGCAAAATACCTGCTGAATCCGGCGCCATTGAGTTATTCCTTACCCATTACATTTACTTTTCCAGGTATTGAACAAGGTAATTACCCTAATGGTAGTCCCTTTTTGCGATCAGACCTGATAACACCCAGCATAATAAAAACGGTATATGATCGAAATAAGTTAATTCAGTATAAGTTAACCCTCGATGATTTTTATCCGATGATTCGCACTACGCCTTATGCGCTTGACCAGTCGTTAGTGCAGCAAAAATATCAACTGCTCCTGGCAAATAAAAAAATCACTGCACAAGAGATTGACGATATACGTAAACGACAAAAAGAAGAAATGGAGCAGTCGGCATTACGCGGCGCACGCATTACCTTTACACCCGAGGGTGTTCAAATACCGGATAACATTATTGCAAATATTCTGGCCGATATACCTTCTACCTGGGCCAGGAAAGCAATTAATGAACGAGGTGTGTTAAAACTGGATTTAGAGTTAATAGGCGAGTCTATATTTCAGCAGGAAATTTTAGATCGATTAGATTACATGATCTCTTTTGATTATCTCAATGAAAAAATTGAGTTAATAGAAAAAAATATTATTATATTAAAGCAACAACCCAACGGTTTAACGGCAAGAGACCCTGAAAGTAATTTGACACTACCAGAACTGCAACTCAGGCTTAATGATGTGAAAAACTATCAGCTACGTTTATTGCTAAGTCCGACACATGAGTTAGGTCTTTCAAAAAATAAAAATATTACATTACATCATTATCACAATAAGTTGATACGTTTACAGCAAGAGCAAAATGAATTGCTTGAAAAAGCAAAACTAACCAGGCGAACCTATCAAAATTATATGGGGCAGCAACAAAATCAGACTGCTGCTAAATCAGTGAGACAGGATATACCTGCATTACCAAATAATGTGACAACACAGCTCGGTGGTACATTTCTTGATCGTGTGATGGAGCTATCTGATAAAGCATCTGATATTACTTATCGTCAGGATCTATCACGGCAACAGCAAGAGTATGAAGAAAAATCTATAGAAATTAGTAGTGTTATTCAGGAGACTAAGCGAAATATTAAATCGTTATCTGAGGATCTTAAGCCAGGTAAAGAACAGGAAGTGAGAAGTTATTTTTATGAAGAAATTAAAAATGGTATACCGTCTTTACTGACTCAACTAAGGTCAATTGCCCATATAGTTGAGAAGATGCAGCAGAAAATAGGTGTGCTGAATCAAGGAGGAAATGATAGTCTTTATCTGCTTGTGAGTGAAAAGGTGGGGGTCTCAGGAGGTCGTTTGGATTTGGCTAAACGTCAGGTATTAATATATTTTGTGCTAATGATGGTGGCTACAATTGTGGTCATATTAGTTGTATTATTTAGAAACAGTATGCTTAAAGAGAAGAAAATACCTATAGAATAAATAAGTTGTTTTTGGAGCTTCGTTCGTGAACGCTAATAATTACTTAGTTTATTAATTTCATAGATTATAAAATAATTCATAATTGTGAATATTAAACAGTAAAATACAGATCCATGTTATAGGTATAGTTTTCTCACTTATAATTTAAATTAATACAGCTTATCTAAGTCTGATGTGGGCTATAAAGTGTATGCGAAGGTTGTAAGAGAGTTGTTTTTTTAATCTTGTGCTAGAAAGGAAGCTAATTTTTTAAGTGTTATAAGAAGGTAGATTATGTATTTGGTTGCTGGTTTTGTAATATCTTCTTCGTGGAATAGTTACTGACATTATCATTATTTGGGCGTTGCAAAAATTTGAACCATGGTTTAACTATTGGTATGAATCGCCCGTGTTTTTCATGCAATAAATAATTTGTATACTTAATTTATGCGAGTGTGAAAATGCATGATTTATATAGTCTTACTGTTTTGAAAATTAATAAAATTTAGTAGTGTGTTAAAAAAATATACTATATTATTTATGGGGTAGTTGAAAGTGAGAGCACTAGTAACAGGAGCAGACGGTTTTATTGGGTCACATTTAACTGAAATGTTGTGTGAGCAAGATTATCAAGTAAAAGCACTTTCGCAGTATAACTCTTTCAATGACTGGGGCTGGCTTGAGAATGTCGGTTGTAAGGATGATATAGAAGTACTAAATGGTGATATCCGTGATCCTCATTATTGTAAGCACATAACCAAAGATGTTGACGTTATCTTTCATCTTGCCGCGCTTATTGCTATTCCATATTCGTATGTTGCACCAGATAGTTACGTCGATACAAATATTAAGGGGACTCTTAATATTTGCCAGGCTGCGCGTGAGAATGGTGTTAAGCGTGTTATTCATACTTCAACTAGTGAAGTTTATGGGACGGCCCAGTACGTACCCATAGATGAAAAACATCCGTTGCAGCCACAATCGCCATATAGCGCGACCAAGATCGCAGCTGATGCGATGGCGATGAGTTTTTTCAATGCTTTCGAATTGCCCGTAACAATAGCTCGACCATTTAACACCTACGGTCCTAGGCAGTCGGCGCGTGCGGTTATACCTACTATTATTACCCAGATAATGAATGGTAAGAAAAAAATTATGCTTGGTGATGTTAGTCCAACACGTGATTTTAATTATGTTGAGGATACATGTCGTGGGTTCATTGCACTTGCAAAGAATGATCAGTCAGTGGGTGAAACAGTTAATATTGGTTCAAATTTTGAAATTTCAGTGGGTGATACACTGAACTTAATTAAAGAGTTAATGGGTAGTGATGTTGAGTTTATTACTGATGAGCAACGACTTCGTCCTGAGAAATCAGAAGTCTTTCGACTCTGGTGTGATAATACAAAAATAAAAGAATTGACTGGTTTTGAGCCGAAATTTGATATACGTGAAGGTTTACAAAGAACAATTGATTGGTTTAGTTCACCTGATAAGTTGAGTATGTATAAATCTGATATATATAACGTGTGATTTGTTTGCTTGATGCTTAGAAGAAAGTTTTTATGAATAAATTTGAAATTAGCGGACGGGAAATCTCTGTAAGTGCACCCCCTTTAGTGATTGCTGAAATTGGTATTAATCATGGTGGTTCTTTAAAAGTAGCTTTTGAAATGGTTGATGCTGCAGCAAGTGCTGGGGTAGAGGTCGTTAAGCATCAAACTCATGTAGTTGAAGATGAAATGAGTGGCGCAGCTAAAAAGGTGATTCCTGGAAATGCTAAAGAGTCAATCTACGAAATAATGGAGGATTGTGCGCTTTCAGAAAAAGATGAAATTCAACTTAAAGAATATGTTGAGTCAAAAGGAATGATCTTTTTAAGCACTCCATTTTCTCGAGCAGCAGCAGATAGATTAGAGCGCATGCAAGTACCTGCTTATAAGATTGGTTCTGGTGAGTGTAATAATTACCCCTTACTTAAACATGTTGCTTCTTTTGGAAAACCAATCATCCTCAGTACGGGAATGAACACAATTGAAAGTGTGGCCAAGGCTGTCCAAATTTTTGAAAAATTCAAAGTACCATATGCTTTACTGCATACAACTAATTTGTACCCCACACCACCTGAGTTGGTTAGGCTTGGAGCTATGATTCAGCTAGCTGAGGCATTTCCTCGTGCTATTGTTGGTCTGTCAGATCATACAACGAATAATATTGCATGTATGGGAGCGGTTGCATTAGGTGCTTGTATTTTAGAACGCCATTTTACGGATAGCATGGAGCGGCAGGGGCCAGATATCGTGTGTTCAATGGATACTGTTGAATGTCAGGACTTAATAGAGTCAAGCAAAATATTACACAGGGAGTTAGGTGGGACTAAGGGGCCAGCAGAAGAAGAACAGGTTACTATGGATTTTGCTTTTGCAACAGTTGTAACTATAGCACCTATTAAAAAGGGTGAAATGTTTTCTGAAGAGAATATTTGGGTTAAGCGGCCAGGCACAGGAGAAATATTGGCTGAGCATTATGAAGATCTTATTGGCAAACGCGCAGGTAGGGATATTCCCGTTGATGAGCATTTGAAAATGAGCGATGTTACTTAATCCGGCAATTGGTATGGTGAAAATCGTTATAACAGGTGCTTCTGGGTTTGTGGGTCGTTATTTGACTGCGCATTTAAAGCTAACTGATGCATGTGTTATTCCCGTATCACGTAGAGAATGCCCAGGTGTGTTGCAAGTTGATGATTATAGTCAAAGTCCTACGGGTGATATTTTAATACATTTAGCTGAAAATCCTGACAGGGCCAAGGTAAATATGTCAGGTGATCATTATAAGACAGAAGCATCGAATCTCGTTAAGTTTTTATCTGAGCGCCCAGGGCAAAAGATAATCTATGCTTCATCAGGTGTAGTTTATGGCAATAAAAATGAAGCTCCATGTCGAGTAGATATGCCAGTACAAGCAACTGATACATATAGTGAAACCAAGCTTCTTAATGAAAAAATTGTGTTGGAGTCGGGTGGGGCAGTTGTGCGTTTATCTAATCTTTTTGGAGATGGAATGGCGACTAGTAATGTTATGACCGACATTCTCAAGCAAATTCCAGGAGATGGTCCAGTTAAAGTACGTGATGATAAGCCTGTGTGTGATTTTTTGCATGTTTCAGATGCGGTTTCGGCTTTTGGCCTTTTGGTTGAAAGTAGTTATTGTGGCATATTAAATGTAGGTTCAGGTATCGGAACTTCAATTAGGGCGCTCGCTAAAATATTATTAATGGCTGCTAATCAAGATGAGCGTAAAATTGTAGCAACACAACCTTCATTAATGAATTCTATTAATATCTTGGATATATCAGAAACCAATGAAGTATTAGGGTGGCATCCAGGCGCATCATTGAATGAGCGGTTAGGTCAATTATTGTTGTCTATGGGAAAAGTTAAATAATGACAAAACGTAAAGTGGCAGTATTCACGGGTAACCGTGCTGAGTATGGGCTTCAATACCCAATTTTAAAGGCTATTGATGAACATCCTGATCTCGAATATCAATTGTTAGTATCAGGAGCGCATTTGGATAACAATTTTGGTCGCACCTTAGATGAAATACGTAGTGATGGTTTTCATATTGATGCTGAAGTAAAAATTGATATGGATGTTGATTCTCAAATAGCTACAGCTCAAGCTATTGGCTCTGGTGTGTTATCGATTAGTAAAGTATTGGATGAAATAAAACCAGATATCATGGTTGTATATGCGGATCGTTTTGAAGGGTTTGCAGCTGTGATTGCATCTACACAAATGAATATTCCAACTGCGCATATTGAAGGCGGTGATTTAACTGAAGGTGGAGCACTAGATGATTCTGTCCGTCATGCTATGAGTAAGTTATCTCATATTCATTTCACAACTAATCAACAAGCAACAAACAGAATTCTTGGAATGGGTGAAGAGCCCTGGCGTGTTCACACAGTGGGCTTTCCAGCAATCGATCTTATTTCGGAAGGTAGTTATGCTTCAGAAGATGAAATTATTGAGAAATTAAAACTAGATTTAAAAAAACCTGTGGTTCTTTTTACTCAGCACTCTGTAACAACTGAGTTTGAAAACGCATCTGATCAATTGAGTCCTTCAGTAACCGCAATGCGAGAATTAGCTGCACAGGGTGTGCAAATAGTGATGACATATCCAAATAATGATGCGGGTGGAAGAGCGATAATTTCAAGGCTGAATGAATTACAGAAAGAGTCTGTACCTGGAATTCAGGTTCATCGTTCTTTAGGGCGATATCTCTATCATGGTGTGCTTGCACTCGCTAAAAATCCAGAGTTTAAGGTGGTATGCGTTGGCAATTCTTCTTCGGGAATTAAGGAGACACCTGTTTTTGGTTGTCCCACAGTAAATATTGGAACAAGACAACAAGGCAGGCTCAGAGGCGAAAATGTTATTGATGCCAGCTATAATGCGGAGTCAATTATTAATTTAGTAAATAGTTGTTTGTATGATGATGCATTTCGTAAAACATGCCGTGAAACTAGTAATCCATATTATCTCGGAGATGCGGGAAAGAAAATTGCGTCGGTACTTGCTGAAGTTACTATCAATCAGGATTTGTTAAGGAAAGAGATGACATTAAAAGGGGAAGTTAAAGATGGCTGGTTTAGCTAATGGCATTATGCAAAGTTGGAATGTATTTCTTAAATAAGAATTCAATAAGATTAAAATTGTGAAAGATAACTGGGAAAAATCTTTAATTTCTGAGAATGCGACTATTGCTGAAGTAATTCGCAATCTTGATGACTCGATGGTGCAGATATCATTAGTAATCAACCCTGAAGGTAATTTGGTCGGTACTTTGACAGATGGTGACATTCGTCGGGGGCTGCTTAACGGTTTAGAATTGAGTAACTCAATTGAGAAAATTGTTAACTATGATCCATTAGTGGTTACTCCTGATATGACTCGTGAAATTGTTTTACAATTAATGCAAGTTAATAAAATCCATCAATTACCAGTAGTAAATGAAAATAGATGCGTAGTGGGTTTGCATACTTGGAATGAGCTTGTTGCACCATCCGAACGTACAAATATTATGGTAATAATGGCAGGTGGACAGGGAACCCGTTTGCGTCCTCATACTGAAAATTGTCCTAAGCCGCTTTTGTCTGTTGGTGGTAAGCCAATGTTAGAGCATATAATTGAGAGGGCAAAATTAGATGGTTTTCGTAATTTTGTTTTGTCTATCTATTATCTAGGCCATATGATTGAAGAGTATTTTGGTGATGGAAGTAAGTGGCAGGTAAACATTGATTATATACGTGAAAAGCAGCCATTAGGTACCGCGGGTGCCCTAAGTCTTTTAAAGTCGCATCCAACTGAGCCATTTCTTGTTTCAAACGGTGATGTATTAACTGATGTGCATTATGGAGAGTTGTTAGATTTCCATTCGAGCCATAATGCGTACGCAACTATGGCAGTTCGTCAACATGAATGGCAGCACCCTTTTGGGGTGGTTCGTACAAAAGGGGTCGATATTATTGGTTTTGAAGAAAAACCAATAACTCACAGTCATATTAATGCTGGTATATATATACTTGAACCGAATACTTTAGATGTATTGCAAAAAAATGAGTATTGTGATATGCCGACACTATTTAATCGGCAGCAAGATAATAATAAAAGAATAATTGTGTATCCTATGCATGAGCCATGGCTGGATGTTGGGCGTGTAGATGACTTGAATTTAGCAAGAAAAAAACATTCAATTGATGAATAGGTATCAGGGAATAAATTTGAGGGTTGTCTTAAAAAATTTGAAAGAGTATTGTTGTTCTAAAAAGTTTAACGTATTAATGCATCAAGTGTTGATATGTTCGTGATGCTAATTAAAGTTTGTTTACTGACGAATGTGTTTTTGTTTTTAGATCTGTGATTTTTTTGACCTGTGAAATTGTATTTTATCTCTAAAAGTTTTTCCAATTTGAAACTGAAATTACTATGAAAGTTACAATAAATGAAGTGCTAGAAGTTGTGTATGACTGTATAGATGAATTAAACAGAATGCTTCCGACTGGGGCAAAGCTTACAAAAACAATTGATACTGTTTTGGTGGGGGATAGTGGGGTTCTTGATTCTCTATCGCTTATTAATTTTTTAGTAAGCCTTGAAGAGGCGTTGAGGTCAAAACTTGATCTTCAATGTTTTCTTCTGGATGAAAGTTTACTGGTTGATCCTAGCGGACCATATAGATCAATTGGTCAGCTTTCTGAGTGGGTCGTCTCAGGTAATAAATAATATATTCGTTAAGATGAAATCTACTTTTATTATATCTGACTTCAATATAGAGCCATTAACTCGTTATCTTATGAATCAGCAAGACGAGGTGCTATCTGTTGAAACAGCACCGTTTGGACAGGTTTTCCAGTCGTTAACAAGTAAAGAGGAGCGAGTCGGAGGTATTGTTTGGACTTTACCAGAAAAAGTTGTACCTACCTTTTCTCGGGCAGTTGAGTTTGCAGAGGTTGATGTAAGTCGTTGTCTTGCTGAAGTTGCTGTTTTTGCAAATGCTATTCATGAATTTGCTAGTTACTCGCAATATGTTTTTGTAACGAGTTGGGTTCTTCCAATAGATCAGCGTGGATACGGTATACTTGAGTGGCGCAGTGATATTGGTTTAACAAATCTGCTGGCCCGTATGAATTTGCATTTGGCTGACCTATTAAGTGAAGCTAGTAATATATATATGTTGGATGCTGCTCGATGGTTGGCATCTGCTCCTCAAGCCCAGTCGCCAAAAATGTGGTATGCAACCAAAGTTCCTTATTCAAACGTTGTTTTTCAAAAGGCTGCGGCGGATATTATCGCAGCGATACGAGCATTGTCTGGGAAGTCTCGAAAGTTAATCATCGTTGACCTGGATAATACCTTATGGGGTGGTGTTGTTGGTGAGACAGGTTGGCAAGGGATTCGCTTGGGAGGTCATGATTTTATTGGTGAAGCGTTTAGTGACTTCCAGTCACGGTTACGTGCATTATCTCGGCGTGGAATTCAGCTTGCAATTGTAAGTAAGAATGATGAGGCTGTTGCACTCAAGGCGATTGATCAGCATTCGGAAATGGTACTACGCCGTAGTGATTTTGCCGGCTGGCGTATAAACTGGAATGATAAAGCTGAAAATTTAGCATCTTTAGTAGATGAGCTTAACCTGGGGCTTGATTCCGTTGTGTTTATAGATGATAACGTTGCTGAGCGAGAGAGGATTCGTAGTGCGTTTCCTCAAGTGCTCGTGCCTGAGTGGCCAATAGATCCAACTGCATATTCAAGTGCGTTGCATGAGCTAGACTGCTTTGACTCTGCTGCACTTAGTAATGAAGATCGTTTGAGAACTGAAATGTATGTTGCAGAGCGAGGACGTCGAGAAACACTTAAGTCTGTATCATCAAAAGTTGACTGGATGCAACAGCTAGAAACAAAGCTAACTGTGTGTGAAATAGATCAATCAAATATTTCCAGAGTTACTCAATTATTTAATAAAACAAATCAATTGAATCTTAGTACTCGACGTTTGACTGAAAAAGAAATTATGGATTGGTCTGAAAAACAGAGTAATCAGTTACTCGCGGTATCGGTTTCTGATTGTTATGGTGATATCGGTCTAGTTGGTGTCATTGGTGTAGAAGCAACGAGTTCGCAAGGTGAAATTGTTGACTTTATTCTTAGTTGCAGAGCAATGGGGCGACAGGTGGAACAAGCGATGATGTATCTAGCTGTTAATGAATTAGTCGGACTCGGTGCAACTGAAGTGCTGGCACGTTACCTTCCAACTGAACGTAATCGACCGACATTAGACATACTACGAAGTGTCGGACTTGAAGAGAAAGAAGAGCAGTTGTTTGTGTTTGATTGCGCCAATCCTTTTGTGAAACCAGACGTAATTGAAATTAATTACGCGGCTACTAAAGTTGATCAAACATGACCGAAATTCGTCGTTGCCGAAACGAGGATATAGAACTTGTGATGGATTTTATTGATTGTCATTGGCAATCGGGTCATTCGCTTGCTGTAAGTCGTAAGCTTATGGATTGGCAGCATGAAGAGTCTGAGGGTGATTATAATTACCTAATTGCAATTCGTGGAAAATTGGTACTGGGTATTCTTGGTTATATTACCTCTTGTCGTTTCGATCCTGCATTGGCTGGAAAGAATGTCATTTGGTTGGCATTATGGAAAGTGCTAGATAATGTAGGTGAAACTGGGTTGGGTTTACGAATGTTGAATACATTAGTGACTTTAGAACCACATTCAACAATAGCAGTTAATGGAATTAATGCTACACACCCACCTATGTATAGGGCTCTTCGATATGAAACGGGTGAACTAAAACAGTTTTATGTTGTTAACTCGCAGTGCGAGAGACGTTTATTGAATGATTCAGTAGGTTGTTCTTTTCCAGTACCTAGAGAGGGGCTGAGTCAGTTCGTGGAAATGCAAGAGAAAGACCTCACGGCTCTAGACCCAGATTTTATAGTAAAAGATATAGCGAATCCCAAGTCACCAGTATATTTCTCAAATCGATTTTTGAAACACCCTTTTTATCAATATCGAGTTTTCCGGGTTGATGGCTCGACTCATGACACTGCTTTGCTTGCAACTCGTGTTGCTGAGCATGATGGTTCTCGAGTGCTTCGTATCGTCGATTTTGCAGGAGACCCAAAAGCGATTGCTGCATTTGGTAGTGCAATTAAGATGCTTATGATCGAGGAACATGCTGAATACGCGGATTTTTGGCAACTGGGTTTACCTGATGAGTATTTTGAGGAAGCCGGTTTTGCACTTCATGATCCTGAAAGTGATGTAATACTGCCAAATTACTTTGAGCCTTTTTTGCAACGCAATGGACGTATGCTTTATGCATTGAAATCTAAGACAGTTTTACCAGCGGTGATATGTCGAGCTGATGGTGATCAGGATCGCCCAAATCGTTTACCTAGTTAAGCTAAGCGAGTGAAAGTATGATTACTAAGAGATGTTTTACATCTGATGACGTCCTCTGGTTTGCAGCTGTATCGGGTGATATGAACCCTGTTCATATTAGTCCGGTTCACGCACGACGTTTACTTACTGGTAAGGTAGTTGTGCATGGTATGTATGCCTTATTGTGGGCACTTGAAGCATATTGTGCTGAAATAGGTGAGCCTGTGACATCAATAGCTGCGAATTTTTTACGCCCGATTGGTGTAGATGATCAGTTGTGCCTTATTAGAGGCGAAGCTGAATTGGGTAGTGTTCGTCTTGTAATTCGATGTGAAGAAACTGAGGTAGTTACGATTTTACTTACCACAGGTGGTCGTTGCATTGACTTGCAGCCATCAGCAAAGCGACCAACCCAAGATCTACCAGAAGATAGTTCTTTTTCAGAGCTTAAGCAATGTTCTGGAAAAATACAGGTAATGGCGTTGCAGAGTGATCTTCAGAAAGAGTTTGCTCACGCGGTTCGTGTACTGGGTGCAATGCCAGTGGCTTCGCTGCTAGCCCTTTCTCGTCTGGTTGGTATGAAATGCCCTGGATTGCATTCATTATTCACAGGTCTGAATATAAGCCTTGCCTCTTCGAGAAGTGAGAGTGAAATAGACTGGGTAGTCGTTCGGCATTCTGTTCCGCAGGCACCTTTAAGATTGTCTCTTGAGGGAGCTTGTATATCTGGTCATCTGGATGCTTTTGTTCGCCCTGCTCCAGTTACACAAGAGTCTATCGATGCAGTAGCTACTGAGGTGAAGCCTTCAGTGTTTAGTGATCAGGTTGCGTTGGTTATCGGAGGCTCACGAGGTTTGGGTGAGTTGACGGCAAAAATCGTCGCAGCTGGAGGGGGGTATTCTGTTATAACCTATCACCAGGGTGCTAATGATGCAGATCGAGTAGTAAATGAAATAAACGAATGGGGGGGGCGAAGTAGTGCAATAGCATTAGATGTTGAAGATCCGCAATGTGCTATTGAGCAGTTAAAAAAACAAGGGGTTGTTCCTACACATATTTATTACTTTGCTGCACCTCGTATTGGTAGTAATAAAAGAAGTGATTTTGATGTGGATTTATGGCGTGTGTTTGGATCAGTTTTTATTGAAGGATTTGCACGTGTGATTAACAGAGTTAAGGAATCGTTTGAGACAGATTTGAAGGTGTTTTATCCCTCCACCGTGTATATTGACGAACAACTTCCAGAGTTTTCGGAATACATTTCAGCAAAAGTTGCGGGTGAGACACTATGCAAGCAAATGATGAAACACACTAAAGGAATTAAAGTATTGGTTCGGCGTTTACCTAGAGTGCCGACAGATCAGACAGCAGGATTAATTCGTTTAACCACAGAAGAACCGTTGCCTCTAATGTTAGGGGTAGTGAACGAGATGCAGTTAATATAACTTAAGAAATCAATTTATGACTAATAAGCAAAGTGAGTTGAGCGCCATTTGGGATGAATCCTATTTACGGCTAGAGAATCATGTGTTTTATCCATGTGAAGAAATTGTAAGATTTGTTTCTCGACATCTGCGTCGTCGAGTTGGATTGGAAGAAGTAATTGATGTACTACCAAATGCATTAGGTAGTCGCGTAGTTGACATCGGTTGTGGTATTGGTCGTAACATATTGTTTGGTACTGAAATGGGGCTTGAAATGTACGGTATTGATCACTCAGCTAAAGCTGTTTCGGTTGCACAGGAATGGCTTAGTAAAAGTGTTGGCTCTGTTGCTAGTGAGCGTGTTATTACTAGTGATGTTCGTGAGTTACCTTGGGATGATGCGTTTTTTGCACATGCGATTAGCGATAGTGCATTGGACAGCATGCCATTTGAAGTGGCACAAGCTGGTGTTTCTGAAATTGCCCGTATTGTTCAAGCGGGAGGTTTATTCTACTGTAACCTTATTTCTGGTGACGAGACAGGTCGTGATCCTAACTTCTGCGAGGATGTAGTAGTACAGGGGGAGCATGAACATAACACTATTCAGTCCTATTTTAATCAGACAAAAATAATACGATTGTTTGAACCATTGTTTGAAATTATCTCATGTCAATTACATCAGATTACTGATCCGCAGAAAGGTACACGAATAGGTCGTTGGCATATTGTGTCGAGGCGCCGTTAATTATGGGTAACGCCTTAACTATTGTTATGTATCACTATGTTCGCCCCATAGCAGAAAGCCAGTATCCTCACTTGAGAGGACTTGAGCTTACCAATTTTGAAGGTCAGCTCGACTATCTACAAAAATATTATCATCCTATTTCGGCTGAAGATGTAGTGCGTGCAAACAATGAACAACTTCCCTTACCAGATAACTCTGTTTTAGTAACCTTTGATGATGGTTTTTCGGATCACTATCATCATGTTGTGCCAGCACTAAAGCGTAGAGGAATGACGGGGTTGTTTTTTCCACCAAGTTGTTCGGTTGAGGATAGAGAAATTCTTGATGTGCATAAAGTTCATTTCATCATAGCAAACACAAATGATCCGGAAGTGCTCGTAAGGGACTTAGATATGGCAGTTAAAGCCTCGCGTACGGAATTTGATTTGAGATCTCTTGAGGAATTTCGGTCAGAGTTTTTTGTTCCTAATCGTTTTGATACTGCTGATGTTAATTATGTAAAAAGGATGCTGCAGGTTGGTCTCCCTGAGGTTTTGCGAAAACGAATCACTGCTCAGTTTTTTAATAAGCATGTGAGTAATGACGAGGCTTCTTTTGCTGATGATTTTTATGTCTCTTCTGATGATTTACGTAGGATGTTAGAAGCAGGTATGGAAGTTGGCAGTCATGGTCACGCGCATTATTGGCTAAATAGTCTTTCAAAAGAATCACAGGCGTGTGATATAGATCGTTCTCTTGATATGTTGGAGCGTGTTGGTTTGTCTAGAGAAGGTTTTTATTTCTGTTATCCATATGGAGGATATAATGAAGACACTATAAACATTCTAGCCTCTCGTGGTTGTGCAGCAGCGTTTACGACTCAAGTAGATTTAGCTCGCCTGTCAGTAAGTAATGTTCTTGAATTACCTCGTCTCGATACTAACGATCTTCCATTGTATGCAGACGCTGAAAAGGCTATATGGACAAATGATGTCACACAAAGCTCTAAATCTTTTAGGGATAAAAAAATATGAATAAAGCCAACATTGTTATCATCGACTACGGGATGGGTAATATTCAGTCGATTAATAATGCTTTAGTACGAATGGGCGGTAATGTCTCAATCTCAAATAAAGCCGAGGATGTGCTTGCTGCGGATGCTTTAATTCTTCCGGGGGTCGGTGCGTTTGGCGAGGCCATGTCTAATCTGAAATCATTAGGATTAATCGAGTCGATTATAAGTGCTGTGAAATATCAGAATAAACCTCTTCTTGGGATATGTCTGGGCATGCAGTTACTTGCGGATACATCTGATGAGCGTGGCTCGTCAAATGGTTTGTCACTTATTCCTGGAAATGTGGAGTGTATACCGGTGACCCCTGATCTTAGGTTGCCGCATATAGGTTGGAATACTCTTGACTTGAAACAAAAAGAACCTCTCTTCGTTGGTGTAGATGACGGCGATGCAGTTTATTTTGTTCACAGTTATCACTTCGTTTGCGATCAAACTTATGTTGCAGCAACTACAGATTATGGGAGTGAGGTTGTGGCAGCTGTGCAGTATGGGAATATATTTGGTGTACAGTTTCACCCTGAGCGTAGTCAGAAAAAAGGATTGATATTGTTAGGTAATTTTGTAAATCATGTCAATCAAACCTATCAGGAGTTTGAGCCGTGCTAAAAAAACGTTTGATAGCTACTTTGTTGATACGCAATGGACTAATTGTTCAGAGCTTCGGTTTCAATCGTTATCTGCCAATCGGTAAACCACGTTTTCCGATTGAGTTTGTAGTTAAATGGGATGTCGATGAAATTGTGTTGTTAGATATGAGTGCATCACCTCAGGGGCGCGGTCCGCAAGAGGATGTTCTGGAAATGCTCTCCAAGTTCTGTTATGTGCCTCTTACGGTTGGTGGAGGTATTAGTTCTGTTGATGATGTTCGACGTGCTGTGCGGTCTGGCGCTGATAAAGTGTCGATTAACACTCATGCGATAGCCAGACCGGAGTTAATAACTGAAATTGCAGATGTGTTTGGCAGCCAGTGTGTGGTTGTCTCTATGGATTGTCTTCGTGAAAGAGATGGTCAATATCAAGTTTATACTCACTCAGGCGCCCATTCTACAGGCTTAAATCCTGTAGAATGGGCAAAGCGTTGTTCTGAGTTAGGAGCGGGAGAAATTTTCCTTAATTCAATTGACCGAGATGGAATGAGGACAGGTTATGATATTGAGTTAATAAAAAGTGTAACCTCCGCTGTAAATATACCAGTGATTGCATGTGGTGGTGTTGGTAATTTTAGTCATTTCGCCCCAGGAATAATTGATGCTGGAGCCTCGGCAGTAGCAGCAGGAAATATTTTTCATCATATTGAGCATAGTACAATCTTTGCAAAAGCTCACATGCACAATAGTGGTATAGACGTTCGATTAGATAGCCATGCTAAATATGATGATCGAGAATTTGATGAGGATGGTCGATTGATTATGCTGAGTGCAGATAATCTTTCTGAAGTAGAGTTTCAACGTGCAAATAACGGAAACTATAAATGATTTATTGTAAACGTTGTTTATATCCAATGAATCATCCTTATGGTCTTATTATAGATGATGAAGGTGTATGTAGCGGCTGTCGAGTGCATGAAGAGAAAGATAAGTTAGATTGGTCATTTCGTTTTAAGAAATTAGAAAGTATTGCAAACTTCAATAAAAATCGTGTTAAAGGACGAGGGTTTGATTGCATTATTCCGGTAACGGGAGGTAGTGATAGTTATTTTATTGTACATACTGTGAAAAATGTGCTGGGTATGAATCCCCTGCTTGTTCATTACAATCATCATTATAATACTAAAGTTGGAATTCGAAATTTGGCAAATCTGGCAACTGTTTTTGATTGTGATATTGTAACTTCTACATTATCTCCTTCACTTCTCAAGCGTATTACCAGGCATACACTTAAATCTTTTGGGAGCATGTATTGGCAAGTGCTAGCAGGTTTTTATACATTTCCAGTGCAAATATCTGTGAAGTTCCGTATTCCTCTTATAATCTGGGGTGTACAACCATGGTCTGAGCAAACTGGTATGTTTTCTCATCTAGATGAAGTTGAGATGACAGAACGGTGTCGTAAGGAGCATGGGCTAATGGGAATATCTGCGGAAGATCTTATAAGTCTTTCTTCAGGTATTACACGTGCAGATGTACAGCCTTTTATCTACCCATATGACAATGAACTGGAACAGGTTGGTGTTCGTGGAATTTATCTTAGTAACTATATTCGTTGGGATGCTAAAGCGCAGCACGAACAGATGATTGACGAATATGGATATGAGTCAGCCATTCAACAACGAACATTTAATACGTATGAAGATGTTCATTGTTTTCACTCGGCCGGTGTTCATGATTATTTGAAGTACATTAGGTTGGGTTATTCAAAAGTTACTGATCATTCCTGTCGGGAAATCCGTTTAAAACGAATGACAAGGGAAGAAGGTATTGCACTATGTGAGAAGTACTCTACATTAGAACCTGATGACATGCCCAAATTTCTGGATTGGATAGGTATGACAAAGGATGAGTTCTTGAGCTATGTCTGGAATAAAAGAGATCCACAGATTTGGCATAAAAATAGTAATGAAGAGTGGCTGTTACTGGACTCAATATCGAACCATAAAAACGAACCTGGAGTTAATGAGGTTCGTCTCGAAAAGGTTGAGGATTGTAATTATAGGATTACTCCATCTGCTGAACCCAATGCTCTTGAAGACGCTTACCTATTGATGGGAAGGGGGTACATTGATAAATATGACTATGGTGCACTTGAAGATCAAGTTGATGGAGGAGGGTTGACTCCTCGTGCCTGGACTCGACGTAGTATTTTAGGATAGAAAGTAATGCGTTATTGCAAAAGATGTGTGCTACCCGATACAAAGCCTGGTGTGATATTTGATGAAGAAGGGATATGCAGTGCTTGTCGCTCTGTAGAGTGTAAGCATGAGATAGACTGGCCTGCACGTGCGGCTAAGTTGCGTAAAATCTGTGATGATATTCGTGGAACGAATGGTAATGGTTACGATTGTATTGTTCCTGTGAGTGGTGGTAAAGATAGTTTTAACCAGGCATACATAATGAGCAAAGTATATAATTTGCGAGTGTTGTGTGTTGTTGTTGTGCCCCATCTTCAAACTGTAGAAGGCATAGAAAATTTAAATTTGCTTGTTGAAAAGCTTGGTGTGGATTTGATAAAAATATCAACGCGACCAAGCACTTTACAGAAGATACGGCGATCAGCTTTACTTAAAGTAGGAAATCCAAATTACGCTGAGCACAGGGTTGTTTTTGCTGCAGTAGCAAGAGCTGCTTATTTCTACAATACCCCCCTGGTCGTATGGGGTGAAGACATAGGCGTAGAATTTGGTGGTAATGTGACTACGAGTAGTGCTGAAGATGGTTCCGCACAAGAGCTGATAAATAATGACCTTTTTCGTGAAGCTGGATTTGATGACCTAATTAAAGATGTGGTTTCTGATGATGAATTATTCTTCTATAGAAACCCAGAAATAGAAACGATTGGGCAAAAAAATATTCGTAGTATTTATCTAGGCTACTATCACTGGTGGGATGGAATTAAGCACTTCCATGTAGCTAAGAGTTTCGGCTTTGAGCAACGACGACTAGGACCATTGCCTGGTAATGTTTTGGATTTTGATAACATTGATGAAAAATTGTGTGAGGTGCATTTGTGGCTCAAGTTCTTAAAACTCGGTTTTTGGAGACCAACAGATCATTGTTGTTATAAGATATGGAATGGATATATGAGTAGAGAAGAAGCAGTCGAAAAAGTCAATGCAGTTCAATACGACTTTCCTGCTTATCTTGATGAATTTCTTGAGTATCATCAATTAACCGAAACTGAGTTTTTTGAATGTGTAGAGCGGTTTCGAAATCATGATATATGGCACAAAAAAAATGGGCATTGGCGATTAAAGTATGAGCTTACCTAAAATGCTTCAAGTGATTGAAAGTTTAAAACTTATTAAATTAAACGCTGAGTTGAGTTATATTGTGATCAGTATATTAAGGCGGCTACAGCCTTTTATTGTAATACTAAAAGAAAACTTCTCCATGTGTCAGTTACACATTGAAATAAATTTTAAAGTTGGCTGAAATATTTTTATGGAAACTGTAAGCTCATGAGAATACTTGCTCTGGTAACTGCTAGAGGTGGCTCAAAGAGAATACCTGGTAAAAATATTCGCTTACTGGGAGGGAAGCCATTAATTCAATGGAGTATTGATGTTGTTAAAGATATTCCTGATATTTGCGATGTGTTGGTAACTACGGATGATTCAAAAATTGCTGATATTGCACGAAATTCAGGTGCGTTAGTTCCATGGTTGAGGCCTGCAGAATTAGCGACTGATACCGCTTCATCGGTTGACGTATGTATACATGCACTGGATTGGTACGAAAAAGAGAAAGAAAAAGTTGATGGACTGCTGTTGTTACAGCCAACATCTCCCTATCGCAGCCGTCATACAGTAATTCGTGGCTTTGAACTTTACAAAGAGCAGCAACGTCCAGTGGTTGGGGTTTCTCCTGCCGAATCGCATCCTATGTGGTGTTATCAGTTGGATGGAAATGTAATGCGTCCATTTGTAGAAGGAGAGCACATGAGATCCCAGGATCTCCCTCCTGCGTACGTAGTTAATGGAGCTTTTTATCTATTATCTACTGATGACCTAAGAAAAAAACAATCTTTTCTTACTAATGATATGGTGCCGTTAATTATTAATGAACTAGAGGAGTGTATTGATATTGATACTGAGTGGGACTGGAAGATAGCAGAAGCTATTATTAGTTTGCAAAAGTCTTCAATTAATACATGAATAATGTCCGTTTTTAAGAATGATTATCTATTTGGATGAAATTATATTAAATAATGGGCGCTGCGAGGGGAATAGAGTATTGCAGAAGAGTTTCATAAACTAATGTCTAAGGTTGCAATATTAAAGAATGGTATAATTTATATAGTTTTTGAAGCCTTAAACAAGTCATTGCCGTTTCTACTATTACCAATATTGACTCATTATCTTACTCCAGGTGGGTTAGGGCTTATTGCAGAATTTGTCTCTTTAACTGGTATATTTGCCGCATTTACAGGCTTGAGTGTTCATGGTGCGGTGAATGTTGCATATTTTAAATTAAATGCGAAAGAAATGCCTGTTTATGTTTTTAATGTTTTTTTGATACTTTTATTATCGACAATATTTGTTTTATTGGTCGCTGTGGCTGGCTCATCAATTTATGATGAAAATTATAATCTCCCTACGAAATGGTTATACTTAGCAGTAGTTCTTTCAGCTACTCAGTTTGTAACAACAATAAACCTTGTATTATGGCAGTCGGAAAAGAAAGCAATTAATTATAGCTTATATCAAAGTTTACAAACAATTTTAAAATTCTCTCTCATCATATTATTCGTGGTTTTATTGGGCGTGGGGTGGGAAGGGCAAATATATGGTAGTGCAATTGCAATGTTATTTTTTGCACTAATTAGTCTATTTGTTTTGTATCGGCGTGAGTATTTGAGGCCAATTATTAATATTGAATATATAAAGGATGCGCTTAAATTTGGTGTGCCATTGATTCCACATCAATTAGCAGCATGGGTTTTCATGGGATTTAATATCTTGCTTATAAGTTCTTATCTTAGTAAAGAAGAAGCAGGTATATTTAGTGTTGCTATACAGTTTGCATTAATTATGTATGTTTTGACTCAAGCAGCAAATAGAGCAATTCAGCCATTCCTATACGATAAGTTAAAAAATATTAATGAAGATGATAAACGAGTAATAGTTAGATTTACATATTTAGGATTTGTAATAACCATAGTTGTAGGGTTGTGTCTTTGGGGCTTTTCAATGTTTATTATCGATATTTTTGTCGATGAACATTTTCACAAAGCGAAAAAATATTTGTTTTTTCTTATAATGGCTGGGGTTCTAGATGGCTTTTATTTGCTTGTAGTGAACTATATATTTTATGTTAAAAAAACACAGCATCTAGCAGCGATTACATTGATCTCAGCAGTTATTCATATTGCCACAGCATTAGTATTAATAGATATAATTGGCATGATGGGTGTGGCACTGGCTTCTGTGATTTCCGGAGTATCGTATTTTGTATTAACATGGATGTTATCTGCTAGAA
>Ga0316207_10002152_pt1 | contig 21212 bp, 16 predicted proteins | sample 6weekpyrite_MG_FD_204943 | JGI IMG/M metagenome (GOLD analysis project Ga0316207, IMG submission 204943) | Microbial mat bacterial communities from mineral coupon in-situ incubated in ocean water Damariscotta River, Maine, United States -... | ecosystem: Environmental > Aquatic > Marine >...
TTTCATTTAATCTGGCCATTGCCGTATTTAGCGCCGACCGCTCTGGACTACCCGAGGGAAAACTTCCCGTATAGGCATAAATTGTTTTGCTATTGGAACTCCATTCAGCGTGCCCTGCTCCACAATTGTATGTAGTGAATGCACTTGCAGCAGAACTGACTAAAAATGCTGATGCCATAATAAGACTGGTTGTTACTCGTTTCATTTTAATTTCTCCGTAAGTTGTTAACTATTATTTCGCGACTGGATTTCCGTTACTGCGTTTCATTGCACTCAACTCTCTTTTTTCCTGAGCAGTCTTTGCTTTCATTTCTGTTTTGATATTTGAAACGTGTTTAGCTCGTCCTGGTTGATCAACTACGAGAGAAAATGGCTTACCCTTATCCATATGTTTTGCTTGTTTACGCTTGACCTTGCCCATTTTAGCTTCAGCACGATCGATTTTTCCACGTGTTGACGCCACAAAACTTGAAGCATCTAAATGAGAAAAAGTCCCTGCATGAGATTTTTTACTGACATCTTCACCTGAAGATTCTTTGGAAGATGATTTGTGTTTTACGCGCTTGATTTTTTGTTTTCCTATTTGAAATGTATTAAATTCTTCTCTGTCTTCTAACTGACCTAATGAAATATTTCCTTTTTCTGTTTCGCCTAACTGTTGTCCGTATTCATTAAACATCATGCCATCAACAATTCGAAAACGGCCATTAGCACAATCCACCAATGGGCATTCTGCGTTTCCATTACCCTGTACAAACAAAACATCTTCATCACCGACATCAAAATGTGGCGATTGAGTTGTCATCATGATATTTCCATTTTTGTCTTCACCACCCATAAACCGCAAGGTAAATTGACTACGATTGATATCGCCAACCAACACATCCTTAACTTCATACGTCACAAAGGTATGTGGAACAGAGGAAGCATCTTTGCCTGCATTTGATCCACGATAGGACACATCAACAACAGTACCGTGAAACACAGCACTCGCTTTTTGAGACATCCCCTCAACATCAAATGTGTTGACCACATGATGCGATAAAACCGGTTGAGCAAGCAGCATCGCGCTGGCAATAAGTGAAAGTTTTGTTTTCATGTTTTTTCTCTCCTTTTCGAGAATGATTGATTCAATAACTTTGAACGAAGGAAAGATTAACGAATCGATTAGGGAGAAGATGTTGAATTTTGCACGTAAGCATTGTGAATTTTTAACATATGAGGGTTCTGCTGCTTTCACCTATATTAATAACAATATGCGACAGACTAACAATTATCATTTTCCCTGCTATGCTTTTATAACGAGTTAATAAGTATCAGAAACACCCAAAAACAATAACGATATTTTCATGGCTGCTAATAGAACACGTTTGCTCATTTATTATTTTGTTTTTTGCATCCTCTGCTTATTCAATATTGGCTGTGATAGCCAAATAATTGGAAGTGGCGGTAATATACATCCTTCCCAGCTGTCATCCGATGCCGACACCAAAGAAACCGCAAAGCCTTTATTGCCCAAAATTTCCACATTGGATGTGACTCGTTCGGGCTATACCGCTCAATTAAACTGGAAAGCTGTCAGCGATGCGCAAGCTTATAAGGTTTATATCTCACCCACTGCCGACTTTCCTATAGAGAATGCAGCTCAAACATTCACAACCGAAAACACCAGCTTAACCATTGGGCCACTACCACCCGAGACACAATACTTTCGTGTTGTTGCCGTTGCGAGTGCCGACGATGTTTTAATTGGAAAACCAGGGACCGAAATCACTCTCTCTCAAACAACAGACAATCAACGCTACTCTGTCGGCATCGAACACGGCTGCATGATTAAAAAAGACAAAAATGTCACCTGTTGGGGTCGAGCATTTGAAGGACAACTGGCAAATAATTCTCCCTACGATCAAAACAAGCCAACTGATATTGATAATGCCCAACTATGGAAAACCATCGATTCAGGTGATTATCACAACTGCGCGATCACATTGGACAACACCTTATGGTGCTGGGGAGAAAACAAATATGGCGGCCTGGGTAACGGCACAGAAGAAGATGCGTTTTCGCCCGTTCAAGCAGGAAACGACAGCGACTGGATTTTTATTGATGCTGGTAAAGAACACAGCTGTGCGATTAAAGACAATGGCCAGCTCTGGTGCTGGGGTCGAAATGATCACGGGCAACTGGGCGATGAAACCGTAATCGATAAAAACACCCCCATTCCCATTGGCAGCGAAACCGACTGGAAAACGGTGAATACCGGTGCCAACCATACCTGCGCAATCAAAAATAACGATAGCTTATGGTGCTGGGGAAGAAATAGCGCAGGTCAATTAGGTGATAAATCTGAAATTGAACGCCTCACACCTGTGCAAATAGGAACGGACAAAAGCTGGCGACAAGTTGTCGCGGGATGGAGCCAAACCTGCGCCACAACAACCGAAAATACCATTTGGTGCTGGGGCAGCAATGGAGACGGCAGACTAGGCGATGGAACCCAAGATGATCGAAATGAACCTGTGATGGTGAGCAATTCAACTGATTGGGCAAAAGTCGTTACTGCCTGGAATTTTAGTTGTGGCCTTAAACTCGATGGAACACTGTGGTGCTGGGGCTCAAACGAGTATGGCAAATTGGGCGACAATACCATTATAAATAAATTATCACCGACAAAAGTCATAAACGATGGATTGCGATGGGTTGATGTTCACATTTCAGACAGCCATGCCTGTGCCACACGACAGGACAATTCTATTTGGTGCTGGGGGAAAAACGGCTCGGGGCGACTGGGCATTGGCAAGGGTGGAAGCTATTACCAACCCAGATCGGTTAATAACACACAAACATGGGTTCAACTTAGCAACGGTACAGATCACGCCTGCGCCCTTGATCAAAATAACCAAATTTGGTGCTGGGGTGACAATGAATACGGCCAACACGGAAATCCGGATAGAGATAAATCAATAATTCCTCAGGTAGTTGAACCCGATAGTGACTGGTTACACGTCGAAGGGGGAGGATTTCATACCTGCGCTTTAAAAACAGATAATAGCTTATGGTGCACTGGAAACAATTTTGATGGTCAAATCGGCAACGGTAATGAAACGAACCAGTACGAATTTGTACAAGCTGGCACTGACACTGACTGGCGCTATTTAAGTGCAGGATACAACCATAATTGCGCCTTAAAAACAGACAACACCCTATGGTGCTGGGGTACAAATGACAACAATCGCTTGGGTGATGGCACTAGCCAGGATAGGTTATCACCAGAAAAAATAACTAACGATGCCGATTGGGCGCTTGTCAGCCCGGGATGGAATCATACCTGCGCACTAAAATCGAATAATAGCTTATGGTGCTGGGGGAACAACGAAAAAGGAAAAGTAGGTAACGGAGATACCATTGAGCAAGTTGTTCCACTTCAAATTGGAACTGAGCAGGCATGGCAATTTGTTGATGCTGGCGATTACCACTCCTGCGGCATCACATTAAGTAACTCGCTTTGGTGCTGGGGATCGAACAACGACTTCAAGCTTGGTGATGGAACAAAAACACACCGCGACATTCCCACAAGAATTGGCGATAAGAACGATTGGAAAACTGTTCAAGCCGGTGGCAGTTTTAGTTGCGGACTGAATACAGAAAATTTACTTTTTTGCTGGGGCGCCAACGACTCGGGAAGCGTGGGTGATGGCAGTGGTGATATCCAAGCCACCCCTATTCAGGTAGGAACAGATACTTGGTTAGAAATTAGAGCAAATGAAGAATCCGCGTGCGGAATAAAAACAGATAGTTCACTTTGGTGCTGGGGAAACAGTGATTCAGGGCAGACGGGTCAGCAAGATCCATGGAGTTTCGTTCCTCAACGTGTGGTGGGTAGTGAGTTATATTAGCGTTCTCATTGAAAATCAAATTCACGTTCAAATTCAAAAATGTCGACTCACACTTAGACCCCATCGATTGTAGTCATGATTCCATTTACCGGCACTGCCACCATAATTCATATTGTTTGCCTGTGATTTAAACCCGATTCCAATATTTGTTTGACTATAAAATCGATAGATTACACCGAGATCAATACCATAACTTAACCCAAACCCGTCTTGGTCAACTCTATCGCGATACTCAACACGAGAATAGATCGTACTCAGATTTGCACGAGAAAACATCATCCAATGATCATTGAGAATGTACTGTGCACTCACACCGCCACCCATACCGTGGGATGTATCATCAAACGAACTTTCGGTGACTTGCTGGTTAGAATAGTCAATTTTCATTAATTGATATCCCACAAACCATTGAGCAAACCCCTTATCAATAAACGCCACCCGATTTCGTCGTACAAATACCACATCTAACGTATTACGTGTCAGACTCGTTGCACTTTGATTAGCAATGCTGAAATCGCCATGTGATCCCCCAACACCCAGTTGCCAATTTTTGTTTAAATGCTTCGCGATACCAAGCCCTAAAACACTGCCGCTGGCATCACCACTTAATCCGACATTCCACTTTTCAATTTCAGTGTGAATATCAACTCCTAGCGCATAAACATTTTTCGAAAGAAAGCCTATAAAAAGCAGGCAAACTATTGTGGCCCTGAGTAAGTTAGTCACATCCTCTCCAGCATTCTTAAAATTATTTTTATCTCATTGGTAATAAAGTATAGACTTTATTTTGGCTGCATATAAATTTTCCTATTCTCATATCACAAATTTCTTACCAATTTTCAAAACTAAGGTTGCACAATTCCGATCAATATTTTATGGTAAGTGTGTTGGTTGTTTTCAATCATCCTCGTAAAGACCAAACCATCATTGAGATTGCCGGATACTGCTAATTTACAGTAATGGCCAAAACAAGATGGTAGGAGCAAAAGGATCTGAGGAAACAATTAACTTGCTGGACTAAGCACTCCTCTACAAGGGCTTACCTAACGTGGGAAATTCCAATAAAATTTCGCGTGTAAGCACTAGCGTATTTTTTCGGATATTCCTTACTTTTTAATTGGAAAAAACACAGAGGATATCACTATGTCTAAAAAATCTTTTTTCGGGCTTTCACTGGATCAAAGGCTGACACAATCCAATCTAACTCAGTCATTTAGCTCCGCCAAACAAACGCGCAACGCTCATCAAATGACTAAGATATTAAATAATCTTAATTATTCTGAACAAGCGTCGCAAGCGATGACTAAAACATTCTTAAATAAATAAGCTTCCTTGCTAACGCATTAACCCCAAACGACTGATTGAAATATTGATCAGTCGTTTGTACCCACTCGCCTATTGTTATCGCTTCTGTTTCACGTTAATCTGAGTTCAAAAGGACGATAACAAAGGAACTGAAATGAAAGCCCGCGCCGCTGTAGCATGGGAGGCAAAGCGCCCTCTCGAAATTGAAGAACTGGATATTGAAGGACCCAAAGAAGGCGAAGTACTATTAAAAGTTGTCGCTTCCGGGGTTTGCCACACCGACGCATTTACCTTGTCAGGCGAAGACCCGGAAGGCGCTTTTCCTGCTGTGCTGGGACACGAGGGCGGCTGCGAAGTTGTTGAATGCGGAGCAAACGTAACAACACTAAAACCCGGCGACCACGTAATCCCGCTTTACATACCCGAATGCGGCAACTGTGAATATTGTCACTCACCGAAGACAAACTTATGTCAGTCAATCGCGGATACCGTCTGGACGGGATTTATGCCAGATCATACTCGCCGCTTTTCACATAAAGGCAAACCAATTTACCATTACATGGGTTGCTCAACTTTCGCAGAATATACCGTAGTACCTGAAATCGCATTAGCTAAAATCAACAAAGCAGCACCGTTAGAAAAAGTTTGCTTACTTGGTTGTGGCGTAACCACTGGTATTGGCGCCGTGGTCAATACCGCTAAAGTCGAACCCGGTTCGACGGTTGCGGTATTCGGCTTAGGTGGCATTGGCCTATCAGTGGTACAGGGCGCAATCATGGCAAAGGCAGAACGCATCATCGCAATTGATACCAATCCCGATAAGTTTGCCATGGCCAAAGCATTGGGGGCGACAGATTTTATTAATCCAGCAACGTTATCCACGAGCGTTACCGAGGCCATCGTTGAAATGACTAACGGTGGCGTGGACTACTCGTTTGAATGCATTGGCAATGTTGATGTCATGCGCGAAGCGCTTGAATGTTGCCACATGGGATGGGGGACTTCGACTATTATTGGCGTGGCTGGTGCCGGCAAAGAAATTTCTACCAGACCGTTTCAATTAGTCACTGGCCGCACATGGAAAGGCACCGCCTTTGGTGGAGTAAAAGGCCGAACAGAGCTACCTGGCTATGTCGATCGATATATGACGGGAGAAATTAATCTTAATGATTTAGTCACATTCGAAATGCCTTTGGAAGACATTAACAAAGCATTTGATTATATGCACGAAGGCAAAAGCATTCGCTCTGTTATCGTTTTTTAATTTTTTCACTCAGAGGCTTTTATGAAACAAATTGAAAACATTAAAGAACACGGAGGCTGGCTTCAGCGCTTTACGCATGTCTCGACAACCTGTCAGTGCGACATGACATTTTCCATTTTTTTACCACCACACGACGACGATAAAAAAATACCTGCGATTTTTTGGCTTTCAGGCCTGACTTGTACTGACGATAATTTTCGTACAAAAGCAGGAGCACAAAGATATGCCGCCGAACTGGGAATCGCGTTAATCATTCCCGACACCAGCCCAAGAGGAGACAAAGTACCCGACGCCAAAGAGCGGTATGACTTGGGACACGGCGCGGGGTTTTATATAAACGCCACTCAGATGCCGTGGAAAAAAAATTATCACATGTATGATTACATCTGCAAAGAATTGCCATCACTCATCAGCAAACATTTTCCCATGGTATCGGATAGGAAATCTATCATGGGGCATTCTATGGGTGGGCATGGGGCGCTAATTTGCGCTTTAAAGAACCCCGGTATGTTCGAATCAGTTTCCGCATTCTCTCCCATATGTCGCCCGACACAATGCGCATGGGGAACGGGAATTTTTAAGGCATATCTCGGAGAGGATGAAACGCATTGGAAAAATTATGATACCGGTTCAATCATAGAAAAAGGCTGCGAAGAAATTCCCTGCCTAATCGATCAAGGGACCGATGATGAATTTTTTCCTGAACAACTTCATACTGAAGACTTACAACAAATTTGTGACAGAATGAGCTTTCCTATCGACATACGCTTTCAGGAAGGTTACGACCATAGCTACCATTTTATTTCCACATTCATCGGAGAGCATATGAATTTTCACCATTCTTATTTAAATCGTTTGGAATAAACAATATAAATTTCTGACATGCTATCGGTGTCCGTACCTAATCCGGCTGCAAAAAATGTCGATAACGAAATACTGTGTGTTTTGGCGATAAGAATCTCCACGTCAAAACCATAAAATGCCTCGAAGGGGATAAGATTTCCAAAAAAACCACCATCGGGACAGCCATCGAAACAGTCTTTCCCATAATTCACATCTTCCCATTCATTCAATTCCCAGCTACTGTAATCAACACTGATAAAAGCCGATGCCCCAGCAAATGGGATAAACTTTAAGGCATTGCCAATTGAAAAAACTGGCTGGATCGTCAACACCGGCCGATACATCAAACCCAAGGTATTACCATCAAAATCAGAAACATACTGGGTGCCGGAGGGAGTGCCAGTCAGAGACGCGACCCGACTTTGGCCGGAAAGCTGAAAAAACGCCCACATGGATGTGAATGAGTAATCTAGCGTGAACGCAGCGTTTTTTTGTAACCTTTTTGATAATGTATTTCTGCTACCAATATAACCCCCTGTCCGGTCATATTTTCGTGAAAACGACACCCCATCACGAACAAATTGATCTGTTTTTGATTCACCATCCACAAAACCCGCAATCCAGGCGCGCTCCAACGAATAATTCTGGCGCAACTTGCCTTCATGCACATAAACAAGGCCTTTTGATGCAAACTCATTATCCCCGATCTCCCAGGTAGCATCCTCATCACCCAAGGTAAATTCAGGCGTAATGGATTCTGGCAAAATCACATTGAACGCTAAATAACCAAATCCGGTATAATCAACATCCACATCGGAGGTAATCACATTGACGGGCGGCGCAGCGGGAATAATTCCTTTATTCTTAGAGGAACCCTTTGAAAAAACCGGGGTGCATAAAAAATAGCTGCAAAATATCAGCGCCATTAAGAATAAAACGCCAGATTTCGATTTCTTTCTCATAAAAGTTCACTCACTACGATCTTGGAATGATAAAGGTAGCCAGACAACCTGCATTCCTGTTTATTTGGAAGCCATGTCGCTCTGACGACCCATGTGAAAACAACAAGAAAAGGGTGCAAACGCGCAATAGCTGGCGAAAAAAACCTCAAATCCAGTAAATCTAAATTATTTGTTTCATTTCCTTAAAAATATTACCCAATAGGGCTTGAAACTCCAATATTCGTCACTATTATTAGCACTCACAAAGAATGAGCATATTTCAACCTCGAATAATGTTTCAGCCCCCTAATCCCTGCTGAACCTGCTCATTCCGATAAAGAAATTACTAATTATAGATGATTGAAAACCAAAGGAGATTCATTCACATGAGCATTCGTCCATTACTTGATCGTGTAGTTGTTCGTCGCGTAGAAGAAGAACGCACTTCACCGGGCGGCATCGTTATTCCTGATGCAGCAACAGAAAAGCCAGAACAAGGTGAGATCATTGCTGTAGGCAATGGCAAACCATTAGATAGCGGTGACATTCGCGCACTCGACGTAAAAGTCGGCGATAAAGTTATCTTCGGTAAATACGCTGGCACATCCGTTAAAATCGACGGAGAAGAGCTAATGATAATGAAAGAAGACGACCTTCTAGCCGTATTAGCCTAATTCGCTAGTAAAGTTATCAACCCTATTTTGTAAATTATATTTAATTCAGAGGTAAAGACTATGTCAGCCAAAGAAGTACGTTTTAGCGATGACGCAAGACAACGAATGATTGCAGGCGTTAATGTTCTTGCAAATGCAGTAAAAGTTACACTAGGCCCAAAAGGTCGTAACGTAGTATTAGATAAATCTTTCGGTGCTCCAACCATCACTAAAGATGGTGTTTCTGTAGCAAAAGAAATCGAATTAGAAGATAAATTCGAAAACATGGGCGCACAAATGGTTAAAGAAGTTTCTTCACAAACTTCTGACACTGCTGGTGACGGAACAACAACAGCCACTGTATTAGCTCAAGCTATCGTTAACGAAGGCATGAAAGCTGTTGCTGCTGGCATGAACCCAATGGACCTTAAACGTGGTATCGACAAAGGCGTTAAAGCAGCTGTTGTAAAACTAGAAGAAATGTCAAAGCCTTGTACTGACGATGCCGCTATCGCGCAAGTTGGCACTATCTCAGCTAACTCCGATGAAAACATCGGTGGCATCATTGCAGAAGCAATGGGCAAAGTGGGTAAAGAAGGCGTTATCACTGTTGAAGAAGGTTCTGGTTTCGATAACGAATTAGACGTTGTTGAAGGCATGCAGTTCGACCGCGGTTACCTATCTCCTTATTTTGTCAACAACCAGTCAAACATGACAGCTGAATTAGAAGATCCTTTCGTTTTACTTTACGACAAAAAAATCTCAAACATCCGTGAGCTTCTTCCCGTATTAGAAGGCGTTGCTAAAGCAGGTAAACCTTTACTTATTATTGCAGAAGACATCGACGGTGAAGCATTAGCAACTTTGGTTGTTAACAGCATTCGCGGTATCGTTAAAGTATGTGCAGTTAAAGCACCTGGTTTTGGTGATCGTCGTAAAGCAATGCTACAAGACATCGCTATCCTAACTGGCGGCCAGGTTATTTCTGAAGAAGTTGGCATGAGCCTGGAAAAAGCAACTTTAGAAGAAATGGGTTCTGCGAAGAAAATCGTTATCACTAAAGAAGAAACAACAGTTGTTGACGGAAACGGCGTTGCTGCTGACATTCAAGGTCGTGTGACTCAAATCCGCACACAAATCGAAGAAGCAACTTCTGACTACGACAAAGAAAAATTGCAAGAACGTGTTGCTAAATTAGCAGGCGGCGTTGCAGTTATCAAAGTAGGCGCAGCAAGTGAAATTGAAATGAAAGAAAAGAAAGCTCGCGTAGAAGATGCATTACATGCAACTCGCGCAGCCGTTGAAGAAGGCGTTGTTGCTGGTGGCGGTGTTGCACTAGTAAGAGCAGAAACTTCAATTGGTGAATTAAAAGGTGACAACCACGATCAAGACGTTGGAATTACAATCATCCGTCGTGCGATGGAAGAGCCACTTCGTCAAATCGCTGGAAACGCTGGCGCAGAAAGTTCTGTTGTTTTAAACAAAGTTTCTGAAGGTGAAGGTAATTTTGGTTTTAACGCAGGTAATGACACTTACGGCGATATGATCGAAATGGGAATTCTTGATCCAACAAAAGTTACACGTTCTGCATTGCAAAACGCAGCATCTGTTGCAGGTCTTATGATCACAACTGAAGCAATGGTTGCTGATATGCCTGCTGAAGAAGGCGCTGCTGGTGGCATGCCTGATATGGGCGGCGGAATGGGTGGTATGGGCGGAATGGGCGGCATGATGTAAATAACGTCGTTCAGTTTATACTCTAAAAAAACCCCGCATTGCGGGGTTTTTTTATTAGATGCAATATAAAACAAAACCAATCACTACCCAGGTGACGAGATAATTTTAACTTCAAAATACTTCCATTTTCATCACTCTCCCCATCGGACGTTACCAATCCTTGGCGCCATTTATAAATTTCATATGCCCTTTTTAAGCGTTTATTCTCCATTAAGCCACCACAGAAATCATCCTGATTACATTTGATCCAGGCTAAAACCATTGCCTCTCGCTTATTTCCTATGGTTGGTGAAGTATTTCAATATATATTGATTAAAATTCGGACATATCTAGGTTAAGCGTTAAAGGGTGAAACTAATGTGCCGAAGCATTATTAGCTGTACCACTATCTCAGAAAGGGCATAAGAAGGTTGACGCAAAATTTAAAGACAGCAATCAAAATTAGAGAAATTAATAACACCTGTGTATTATTTCCCAATTGTCTGATGCTGGAAAAATAACTTTGCGTAAATCTTACGGAGAGAAGCAGATGCAAGGATTCAATAGTTCGAAAGGGCAGCAGAGTAACAATGAACAACGAGCTAGCCCCCTAATCTATCTTGTTACCAAAGATTCAGCATTGATATGCGCATTGGAAGAACAATTTTCAGCCCAGGGGCATATTGTGTCCCCCTTTCAGAAGCTCAAAGATTTCATAACAGCGTTAAAAATTGAACAACCTTCTACGGTGGTTATGAATGTAGATGAAATAGTTAGTGGCCTGAATGAAGATAAGCTTGGCTCCGAGCTAGCTCAATTAAAAAATGAAATACACTGCCCAATTGTCTCTATTTCAGAGAATGACACGATGAGTAGTCGCCTAAATTCGGCGAGATTGGGAGCAAATTATTTTTTTTTCAAACCCTTACACATGGATACGCTATTCAATGCATTAGAGAATCTTACTGTACAGGAAGTAAAAACACCTAAGAAGATACTTTTGATAGACAATGCGAACCAAACATTCCAAGCGTATTCAGCAGCGTTTGTCGAAGCTGGAATGACGATTAAGTCACCGCCCAAACCTCTCGAATGCTTCGCAACACTTACTACTTTCAAGCCCGATTCAATTATTATCGACATGGATTTGGAAGAGTGCACAGGCGCTGAATTGGCGCAGGTAATCAAACAAAAAGATTCATGGAAATTCACGCCAATATTAGTACTCCAATCAAACGGTGAGACTGATCAACCACTGAATTTGATTAACGTTGACGGAGATAATTGTCTGAACATACCAGTTAACCCTCAACAGTTGGTTCAAGTAGTGGAGGCGAGATCAAAGCAATCCTATACACTAAAGTCTATCAACAATACTTTAGAAAACACTTTAAGAGAAAGCCGATTTCAAGTTTCTGCAATGAATCGGCACAACATTGTAAGCTCTACTGACATCGATGGAAATATTATTTACGCTAATAAAAAGTTTTGTGAAATCAGCGGATATGAGGAAAAAGAGATACTTAACCAAAACCATCGCATGTTAAAAAGTGGATTTCATCCCGCCGAGTTTTATGAAGAGATGTGGCAAACGATTTCTTCCGGAAAAGTATGGCAAGGAAAAATTTGTAACCGAAAGAAAGATGGCTCTGAATATTGGGTTGAATCCAGCATAATTCCATTTCTAGATAAGTCCGGCCTACCTTACAAATACACTTCAATTCGCACAGATATAACGCAACTAAGAGTCAGTGAAGATCGTTTTAATCGTAGCCAAGGATACGCAAACATTGGTACATGGGATTGGAACATCGTCACCGGCGATCTACATTGGTCAGAGCAAATCGCTCCTTTGTTCGGATATCAAAATGAAGTACCCGAAACGACTTATGAAAACTTTCTAGAAGCGGTTCATCCAGATGACCGAGAAATGGTAACAAATGCGGTTACATCCTGCGTAGAAAATAATACCGAATATAATATTGAGCACAGGGTAGTTTGGAGCGATGGATCTATTCATTGGGTCAGCGAATGTGGAAATGTTTTCCGATCCGAAAAAGGTGATCCTCTACATATGCTAGGGGTTGTTCAAGATATAGATGCACGAAAACATGCAGAATTTGTATTAGCAGAAAGCAAACAACAATTATTGGAAGCACAATCATTAGCAAGAATGGGAAGCTGGCAGGCAAACTTGGACACTGGTGATCTGATCTGGTCCGATCAAATTTTTCAGATTTTTGAAAGAGACCCTGAATCATTCTCACCAAGTATAGCTGCCTTCAACGCAGCGTTACACCCGGACGATAGAGAAAAAGTACGTATTAGTGAAAAGGTCGCGAGAAAAACGGGAAAACAAGATGTTATTCACCGCATTATCACACCAGATAACAAGATTAAATATGTTCACGAGCTTGGTAAAATTGAAGAAGATTCTGCCGGAAATAAGGTCAAACTAGTAGGTACTGTTCAAGATGTGACAGAATTAATGGAAGCTGAATCAAGACAAAATGGCAATAATAAAATATTAGAATTGATCGCTAAAGGAAATCCATTAGATGAAGTTTTGGAAAGTGTCGTTTCACATACGGAAAATATTTTAATAGGATCCTTTTGTTCCATTTTATTAATTGATAAATCGGGAGAACACTTAATCACAGCTGCTGCTCCCTCTTTGCCAGATTTCTACAATGAAGCAATAAACGGTGTAAAGATTGGTATAGGTGTCGGCTCATGCGGTGAAGCTGCTTTTACCCATAAAAGGGTTATTGTTAGTGACATCATGACTCATCCAAATTGGGCAGAATTTTCAGATCTCGCACAAGAAGCCAATCTAAGATCCTGTTGGTCTATTCCATTCTTTTCATCTAGCGATGAATTACTCGGTACATTTGCCATTTATTTCTCTCGGATTAATTCCCCTAACGAAGAAGATTTCGAAGTAATGACACAACTAGCCCAATACGCTGCCATTGCTATAGAACGTGATAGTTTTCAGGGAGACTTACTAAGTGCTAAAGAAGAAGCCGAAGATGCAAACATGGCAAAATCCCAGTTTCTATCAAGTATGAGTCATGAGTTGAGGACACCTTTAAACGCCATTATTGGATTTGGGCAGTTACTGCAAATGGGAAAAAATTCTACCTTAACAGAATCACAAGAAGAAAATGTCAATGAAATTGTCAAAGCAGGTGATCATTTACTAAGTTTAATTAACGAAATTTTAGATTTAGCAAAAATAGAAACTGGTCATATTGACTTGCAATTCGAATCTGTTGCACTTGGAGATGTGATAGAGGATTGTTTGCAACTGATTAGACCTCTTGCACAGAAGCGCGATATCGAAATAACCACAATACTAGGGGATTCAGAGCTTACAGATTCGCAATTGACTGCTAAAGCCGGGCTCGTAAAGGCGGACAGGGTCCGGCTTCGTCAAGTATTATTAAATTTATTAAGCAATGGAATAAAATATAATAAACCCAGTGGAAAACTGACGATTTCCTGTGATGTAACAAATGACAACTGCACACGAATAAGCGTGATTGATTCTGGTGATGGAATCCCGTTAGAATTTCAGAAAGAAATATTTACCCCGTTTGAAAGACTCGCTAAAAATCAAGCTGAAATCGAAGGCACAGGCATCGGTTTGATTATCACAAAAAAAATTGTAGAGTTAATGGAAGGTAACATTGGGTTCGAGAGCCAGGAAAATGTGGGTAGTACTTTCTGGATAGAATTACCTAAATATACTTTGGAGCGGCCACAGAGTAAGATGAAAGAAAATAAATCCGACCGTGATGACAACGCTGACTCATCAAGCATAGATGATAGTCAAAACACTAGAAAACAAACCGTTTTATATGTTGAAGATAATCCGGCGAATCTTAGACTTGTCGAACAATTGTTGAAAAATTTGGATAACATAAATATGCTAAGCGCTCACGAGCCTCTTTTAGGTCTTGATTTGGCGGAAGAGTATCAACCAGACCTGGTCTTACTAGATATCAATTTACCAGGCATGAATGGTTATGATGTTTTGAAGGAGTTGAAAAAACGAGAAGCAACTCAACATACTCCAATCATCGCTATTAGCGCGAATGCCATGCCCAACGACGTGGAGAAAGGCTTAACGGCAGGCTTCCATGCATATATCACAAAGCCCATCAATGTAATCGAATTCCTAGAGACGATACAAAACACATTAGAAAAAGTAAAAAATCATGGCTGATCTTTTTCTGAACTAGACGCTGACTTTAAAGATGCCTATATTCTGATAGTGGACGATGAGCCCTCTAATGTGCTTTTAATTGAAAAATTATTACATGAAAATGGCTATCAAATATAACTTTTACGCATGATTCAGCACTCTCAGCATCGGGGCAATCCCTCATAGAAATTTCAAATTTATTGTTGAGAGAAGCATAAGGAGCCGTTGACGTTGATTTGTCAAAAGTGACGATCACTTGGTTATGGTTTGCAGCGCCATTTATTCTCATAATATTATAGTTTTGGTCAAATGTTATATACAAAATTACAAAGCTATTTCCAATTGCAAAAACGGAGATTACGAGAAAGAATGATCTTATTTTGGATATGCTAATATCTCATTATATTTAGCCTATTTTGTTTCAATAATTCACTTAACTATTTAGAAGGTGCTTTAAGCTTTAAGAGCTGTTAGTGTAGGTATGGATCGAAAATGATGCAGGTGAAAGGTTTACAAAGAAAATGTTAAATAATCACAACAATTGGATGACTGAGTACTTAGTTTAGCAACGTTTAAAGTTTGAGAGTGTAAAGCCAAGTTATCGCTAAATTTATTACAGTCTCTTCCAACGGTAAATTGTTCATTTTAGGATCATCAATAGATGTCCCCAATTTGTAATTATATTTCCAAAAAACACCAAATAACTCTTATGTTCTTTTAAGCTATTCACTTCTGAATGTCCGCTTGTCAACATTCACGATCTTTTTATTTGAGCTGAGTGTCTGCATTTGCCCGAACAAGCAAGTTATTTTATATAGAGAAGTACCCTTATCGGGAGATGGTTAGGTGTACATTGCAAGACGCTTACCTTATATAGTAAATATGTGGTTAACCACACGTCTACCATAAAGAGGGAGAGATGTACTTAGTACCCCACAATATTAGCATGAATATTACTATTCCCATTCGCTTTAAAAATGGTTGAAATTGGACGATATACCTTAGAGTTGACTAAAATGAGGAAATCGGTATGAAAAAAATATCAAGGCTAATAATGGTTGCTATGTTAGTTTCACTTTCTTTCACCTCTTTTGCCTTTGCCGAAGAATACGCTGGAAAAGATTACTCATTCATTAATGTAGGTAGTGGCTCTGCAGTAGATACACCGATCGGTATGGGTGGTTTCAAAATGAAACATGATAGTAATTGGGGCTATGCGATAAATATTTCTTACTTTACCTTTTCCGATACTTCATCTGACAGTCTTGGTTCTACTTATGCGACTGAAGGTTGGGGATTCTTCAATTCGGTAGGGCTAGCACACAAAACTAGTAAATATATTCACCCATATTTGGGTGTAGAGATGTCTCTTTTAACTGGGGATAAAAAATGTACTTCAGGAGATTTTTGTAGTGATAAAAAAACAACAGACACTCCATTTGGGTATATGGTTGGCGCAGTCTTCCCTATAACAAAACATTCAGCGGCACAATTATTTTACAATTCCTCAGTCGGCACATCTTCTATAGGGCTAGGCTGGGATTTTTAGTCTAATAGCTGAAATGTAAACGCGTAGCTAGGGCCTGAGGCAACAAAACAACAATATAGCTGTTCCCAATCGTTAGTTAGTATCTGTGTAATTAACTACACAGGTACTAAATACCAAGAGAAAGTAATTAAAGGTTTTCAAATGAATATCAAACAATACTTTATTGTAATTACTTTATTAATTATCGGTTTGATTCAGGGCTGCGGCTCAGTTGCCACGAGAGCTGAACCAGAAAAACTGACTGAAGATGAATTAGCAGCAAAAAAAGAACGGCAAAAACAATGGAACTTAGTTAAACATAAATTAACATTGAATGGTCCTGATGGCTGGATTGAACTAAGAGACGGGTCTCGTGAGTATTTTATTCGATTTGGCACGTTGCGAGGTAGGCATATACCCAATTTTAATCGTGATTTAGAAGAAATTCAGGAATTAGATATTTCTAAATGTTGTGACATTATAGTGAAAGAATTTGATGGCTCAACCTCTAAAATTAATACCAGCAGAGTTAAATTCACTCAGGTAGCTACATGGCTTGGTGAAAGACCTAATGAATATTATAACAATCAACAAACATATGAGCTTGCTCTTGTGCTAACTGAAAAAACAACAGGCCAGCCTTATACAAAGCTTTTTCCCCATTTTAATAATATAGTAAAAATTGAGATAAATGGAAATCAGAAAGAATGGAATGCGTTACCAGGTGGAAGGATTCATACCAAATTGAATTTTAATGATGGGAAATTAATAGGTGCATATAAAGAAGAAATCAGAAAGATTACAGAGTCCCTCCTAATAAATGCAAAAACCAATGGCTGGTTTGAATCAATTCCAAGAAATATACCTAGCCGACTACTTTTTAGGGTCCGGGCAAGACTAGAAGCGAAAACGACATCAAAATGGAATTGTATAGAGGGAGTTGATCTTGTAAATGGTGTTGAAAGCCTTCAAAAACCAATAGAGTGCTTACAAGCAACTAAAGAGATCAGATTAATAAACAAAGGATACGCACTGAGCCAGAACGCAACTCCAATTGCCTACATGCTATTATTGAGCGAAATAAAAAGGGATTTGAATTAGTCATCTTAAAAATGGATAGCTATCAGATCATAGTCTATGGAATGGCAGCGCTATCGACTAATTTCACCAAACAATATTTCGTCGGCAATGGAAATTGACCTATAAGTATTTTAGATTATATAACTCCGTTTTTTTGAAATTTACAATACAAGTTTATCTAAAGAAAGATAACAAATAGTCGATAAACCATATACGAAGCCATCAAAACCGCATAGCCAAAGTAAAACAATATAGTAAACGTTAAGGGACTTAGAATGAATAAAAAACAAATAGGAATTTTAATTATTTTTTTGACATTTACTAGTTTCGTATCTGCAAACGATTGGACATTTGAAAACACTCAAAAAACCTTTGGCGCATGTGTAAATACCGGTGTCTCTGCAGGAGCAAGTAGAGCATACATGAGAATAAAATGTAATTGTTTCGTAAAATATCTCAAAAGAGCCGTACCAAGATATGCAGATGTGATTGCACTAAACAAAGCAACTGCTGGTGGTTATTTAACTTACGAGCAACGCACAATAAAAAGTTCAGCTCTTCGTGCCTGTAATAGATAGTAATTTCATAGCCGTGCAGTTAGATGAACGGGATCATAAAAAATATATTCGTCGGAAAGATCAGAATTAATTAACAACTCTTCGGCTTAATTGCAGCATGTCATAACCTCTATCTTTGTAATTTGTACAGCTAGAGTCTTGCGTAACGAAGAAACCACGCTGTTAAATGTCACGTTTATTTTTCTTGTTAGTAAATTTTAGACCTCATTCATCAAATCGTGGTCCTTTTTATAAGGGTTTCGGACGAAATGGCCGGAACCACCAATTGACGAATAAAAATGTTCTATATGTTAAGGATTGGCAAAAATGGTGTGACCGTGTGGTTAACCACACAGTCACAAATAATCACTTCAATTAATCAATAACAGCCAATACAAAACGATTTTTATCACATACTGACATGTTATCCCATTCTTTCTTCTATAGTAGTGCATTGAGTATAGACAATAATTATTTTTTAGAATTTATCCACACATTTTGTTTCTCATGATTACGTCTAACTTCTGGGTAGTACCATACCCAATCTATGTTCAAATCCATCACCGCTTCATATACTGCATTATTAGCTGACTTTATCAGGGAGAAATCAGCGCTAGCAGCACCCTTAGTTCGTGATGGAAATAAATTAAAAGGGTGAGCTTTGGAACTAATTTTAGAGGATCTAGGAAGAAGTCCTATCTTAGCCGTTGTAAAGTGGTTTTCTAGAATATATACCGATGTAACTTCTAAAAATATAATATATTTTTTATAGGCTTCCTGACAATATTTCTCTTTCAAATTTATATCTATGTATTTTATAAACTCTTCTTTCTTTAATAATTCATTATTGTTTGCAAAAACCGTGTAGTTCTCTATATTATTAGAGATACATGAGGCTGTTGCTTCAAATGATATTAGAAAGAACGATAATACTATTAGTGTTATTTTCATTCCAGACTTCCTGTAAGTATTAGTGCAATCAAATTCGCTTTAACCTTTATCGGGTAAATAACACAATTCTTGATCAAATTATTTTTTGTACTTTGTCTAATTAAGGTATTCAAAAACAGCTAATACTAAACTAATTTTTTCATCATTAGACATCTTGCCCCACTCTTCGAAAGCCTACAGTTAACTGCACGGTTACAAAATAGTTAAGTTTTGTATGTCCGCTTTGTGCGTGTGCCAAGAAGGAAAAGCAAAAGTTTTTTCCATGCTGTACTAGAGATGAGAGAAGGCCTCTCGGTTTCGGTAATCAGATACTGAAACCAAACCGCCCTATGCTGCTTTCATAAAGAGCGTTAGTCGTGAGCGATATGGGAAAAGGCAAAATTATATTTGTTAGGTAAGCTTTGAAGATATGAATGCAAATGAATCATTGATGAAGTGTCGAAAGGATTTTAACGTTGTCAGAACCGAGGACTGCACTTATTCTTGGGATGAGCTTTGACATAATCTGAATTTGGATAAGGCGGCAACCGGCATTGAGGTGGCATGACTTCAAAACAGGCTTTAGTACGGAACTTGGGAACCTGTCGTTCTGATGTTAAGAGAGAAACTAAATGGATAGAAATATACCATAAAGAAAGAGTATCGATGCAGAGCACAGGGACGGATCGTCTTGTAGTAGTGATGAAGTTTCTGTAATGGAAATAGAGCAAAGGAGACGACCTGTTCAGTTGAAGGATAAGAATCAACCGCTTGTCGGGAGGAATTTTTATCCAGAAACAAAATCTTATAATATTTCAAAACAACTGATCGTAGAAGCGTATAAACGAGTCAAAGCGAATAAAGGTAGCGCCGGAGTAGATCGGCAATCTTTAGAAGATTTCGATTTAAATCTGAAAGATAACCTTTACAAGCTTTGGAACCGTTTATCGTCTGGTAGCTACCATCCACAACCGGTTCGACAAGTGGAAATTCCCAAATCAGATGGCGGTAAAAGATACTTAGGTATCCCAACCGTTACTGATCGAATCGCACAGATGGTGGTCAAGATAGCGATCGAGCCTGAAATAGATAGTCGTTTCCATCCAGATTCCTTCGGGTATCGCCCAAATAAATCAGCACATGATGCACTGCAACTTGCAAAGCAACGGTGTAAGAAACGGGCATGGGTTCTGGATACGGATATTAAAGGGTTCTTTGATACCATTGATCATAATTTAGTAATGCAATGTGTTAGGCTTCATGTGAAAGAAGCTTGGCAATTACTTTACATTGAGCGGTGGTTAAAATCACCAATTGAAACATTCAAAGGTGTAACTGAACCTAGAGATAAAGGCACGCCTCAAGGGGGTGTAATTAGTCCTCTTTTGGCAAATCTATTTTTACATTATGTATTTGATATTTGGGTAGTTAAGCAAGGCCTGAATGTTCAATTCGAAAGGTATGCTGATGATATCGTTTGTCATTGTGAAAGCGAGGCGCAAGCTATCGAATTGAAAGAGGCCGTTGAGAAACGGTTTTACGCTTGTGGGCTTGCACTACATCCAAAGAAAACGAAAATTGTATTTTGTAAAAATCAGTTTCGAGACTTTGACTACGAAAATATAGCATTTGATTTTTTGGGTTATTCTTTTCGCCCGCGCTGGACGAAAACTAATGCTGGGTATTATGGATTATATTTTTATCCAGATGTTAGTCGTAAATCTGCAAAGAGAATTAGAGATAATATTAAAAGTTGGCCTTGGCATTATTGGTGTCATCTCGATATCGATCATATTCGCAAGTTTTGCTGTAGTAAGATTCGTGGTTGGCTGAACTACTATGGTTTATTTGGGAAGATTGAAATTCGAAATATTTTATTTCACATTGATCAACGTATTGCACGTTGGGCGAAAATGAAATATAAGTCACTCAATTCACTGAGGCAAGCTGCTGATAGAGTTAACAGAGCAAGATTAAATAATCCGCACTGGTTTGCTCATTGGTGCTTATAATGTGTTTTATTGATTGAATAGGAAGAGCCGTATGACGGGAGACTGTCACGTACGGTTCTGTGAGAGGCTCTTGGGGAAGTTCCTTGGGTCTACTCGACCGTTCACACTAAAGATTATTTGAAATAATTGTAAAGATCGAAGTAGATCAACTAATCACTAAAGTCGCAATTTAACAATGTATTTAACGACTATCACACCTAAATTTTACAGTATAAAAACTTTACTCTAAGCATAAAAAAATAACGGAAACATCGTAAACATTGACTCTGCTTTCTAG
>Ga0316207_10002153_pt1 | contig 21195 bp, 12 predicted proteins | sample 6weekpyrite_MG_FD_204943 | JGI IMG/M metagenome (GOLD analysis project Ga0316207, IMG submission 204943) | Microbial mat bacterial communities from mineral coupon in-situ incubated in ocean water Damariscotta River, Maine, United States -... | ecosystem: Environmental > Aquatic > Marine >...
AATTGAAGCACCAAGACAAAGAGTCCGTTCAGTTCACTTTGTCGTCTGTCCTCGACCAACGAGGAATAAAACTTCCTAAGAGAGTCGCCACCAAGGAAGTGTGTCTTCGTCGATATCGTCGTTACAACTCAGGTACTGACGATTTTGATGCGGACACAACACCATGGGCCTGCCCCTATGCGGGGTCCAACTATTTTGATGGTACTGACTCTTCCTCAACTAAGGCTAACGATAGCTGTAGCCAGACCCCCGGAGGTTGCCGTGCCAGATTCCCTAATGATGACTTGCCCGGATATTTCTTCCCAGCAATCGCTCTTAACCGGTTCTAAAGTCCAAAAGCAGATAGAGGAAATTTTCCTCAAAAAGTATCCCAACGAGGCATGCGCGTTCGTAATGCCGGGCGGCGAAGTGTTCGAAGTTGACAACGTCCATGAAAACCCAAAAGACAACTTTCGAGTAGATCGAAGAGACGTCGACATCTTTATGCCCGATTGTCTGGCTTTCGTGCACAGCCACCCTGACCAAGCCGAACTCTACTTGTCCGAATATGACATGAAAACCCAAGTAGCGTTTAACAAGACGTTTGGAGTGGCCAACGTGACGGAGGGCTACTGCCGCGACACGGTTTATTGGGGCTCCGATATCGCAACCCCCAGTCTGATAGGGAGGCCGTTTCGTCACGGACCGTCAGGTTCAGATGGAAAAGGCGACTGCTACGCGTTAATAAAGGACTTCTATGAGATAGAAGAATGTGTTATACTGCCAGAGTTCCCTAGAGATTGGGAGTGGTGGCAGACGAAAGACCTTTATAGAGATGGGATTTCTAAAGCCGGTTTCGTCCCCATCGAGGCGAAAGATGTAAAGAGAGGTGACGTGTTCCTTTCTCAAATCAAATCCCCGGTTCCAAACCACGGCGGGATTTACATGGGAAACGGCACTGTTCTTCAACATTACGTCGGTCGACTCAGTGGTAGAACATCCTTCGGCCCTTGGGCCAGATATGTAACGCACTGGTTGAGATATGAAGAAGATAATTCTGCACGGAGCACTAGCTGAAGAATTCGGCGGACCCTACAATTTTAAGGTAGAGTCTCCGGGAGAGGCTATTCGCGCTCTGTGTTCTCAATTTGATGGTTTCGAAACAAAACTTCGGGAAGGTCTTTATCGAATCCGTAAGGGAACGATCGAAGACGGCATGGACCAGATTATACCCACTCTGCATTTGGGCATGGGCGATGTGGAGGAGCTTCACATCATCCCCGAGCTTGAAGGTGGTAAGAAAGGAGTGGGCAAGGTCCTTTTAGGGATTGCACTTATTGGCGCGTCTTTCCTTATCCCCGGCATGCAGTTTGCTGGCATGTCGATGATGAAGGGTCTGTCACAGACCGCATTCCACGTTTTCGGTTCTTCCGTTACATTCGGTCATGTGGCCATGTTCGGTGCATCAATGGCGCTAGGCGGAGTTGCTATGATGATGACCCCGACGCCCGAAGTTGGGAACTACGGGGACAGAGAGCAGAGTTCCTCTTTCATGTTCAATGGCCCTGAAAATCGCGCCGAACAAGGCGCTGTTATTCCAATCGTCTATGGTGTTGACGTGTGGGTTGGCTCTTTGGTCATCCACACGTCAGTCACTGTTCAAGACATCGCAATTGGTTCTGGTTTCAATGATGGTCGAAACACGGGTGGTCAATCCGGAGTGGGAGGTTCGTTGAAAAATACGGACATGCAAATACTATGAAAGATTTGCCTGATCTTGACGTTCTCACTGGCCGCAAAGGTAAAGGCGGCGGAGACAGTGGTGTTAAGGAAGACCCGAACACTCTTCGGTCTGCTTCCAAAGCTCGAATTATCGACCTCATTTCCGAGGGCGAAATCGGCGGCTTGCTGGACGGCGACAAATCCATCTACCTGAACGAAGTTCCGCTTCAAAACAGCGACGATACTTACAATTTCCAAGGCTTTAAATGGGCCACCCGCGAAGGTCTCCCGGATCAAACTTCCATACCCGGGTTTGCTGAGGCCGAAGCCACCATCCCGGTAGGCGCTGAAGTAAAGCAAGCTATTCCCGTCACTCGATCCATTGACGGCTCCACCATGGACGCTGTTCGAGTCACTATCCAAGTAACTGGTCTCCAGCATGTCAAGCAGGACGAACAGCGAATCACCGGTACTTCGGTATCTTTAATTATAAGGTGGAAAACCAACCCGGGCGGGGCTGAAATTAGCTCTCAGACTATTACCATTTCGGGGAAAACCAACAGCGCCTATGAACGGGCCTACTATGTCGAAGTTCCGGGAACGGACACCTACACCCTCGAAGTTGAACGGGTAACTGCAGATTCGGACACGGTCGATCTTCAGAACGGCACTGTGTGGTCTTCCTACACTTCTATCAACGAATCCAAGTTTTCGTATCCCGATTCGGCGATGATCGCTCTCGAAATCGATGCTCAACAGTTCGGGTCGAACCCTCCAAAGCGGGCGTACAATGTCAAAGGCCGGAAGGTCAAGATTCCTGACATTTATAATCCCGTTACCCGCCAGTATGACTTGTACGAAGGACCGTGGACCGGAACTCTTGTGGACGGGTTCACCGACAACCCGGCGTGGATTTGGTACGATCTGGCCACTCACGAACGATACGGTCTGGGGGAAGAACTCGGCGCATCCAACGTGGATGTGTGGTCAGTCTACAACATTGGCGTCTATTGTGACGGCTTGGTGGACGATGGACGAGGTGGAACCGAGCCCAGATTCAGATTTAATGGTGTCATCCAAGAACAGCGAGAAGCTTGGGAAGTTCTGAATGTTCTGGCTTCCACCTTCCGTGGTATGATGTACTGGGGATCGGGCTCCGTCACTCTTGTTCAGGACAGCCCCAAAGACCCTGAAATCGAAGTCAACCAGACCCGCGTGATCGGCGGCACATTCCGGTATCAAAAGTCTGCCAAAAAGGCCCGCCATACCGCCGTGTTTGCAACATGGTCCGATCCGAACAATTTTGGTCGTCCAGCGGTTGAGGTCGTAGAAGATCGCCTCGGTATTGCCACTCTCGGGTATCGCCGTAAAGACGTTGTCCTTCACGGTTGTACTTCTCGTGCCATGGCCCACCGGGCGGCGCGTTGGATCATTTATTCGGAACTCAACGAAACCGAAACTGTTTCGTACGTTTGCCACGCCGACCACCTCAACATTCGTCCCGGATCGGTGATTCGGGTCAGTGACCCCGAGCGCTTGGGAGTCCGGAACGCCGGTCGTATTGCTGGAATATCGGGTTCTACTCTCACTTTGGATAAAGCTTACGCGTTCGATACCAACGAAACCTACCAAGTTTCGGTCCTCGATACGGACGGCACTCCGGAACTCGTGAATTTGATAAATCCGGGTAGCGTCACCACCGACACGGTGACGATGTCGGGTTCTCCGACTCGCACTCCGCTGGTGGGGGAAGTATTTGCTATTCTCGGAACGGACGTCTCCCTCCCTCAATTCCGGGTGCTATCTATCCGCGAAGTGGAAATCAACGAAGTCAAATGTTATGAGGTCACGGCCCTAAGGTACGACCCCAACAAATTTGCCTCTGTCGAAGACAATATCGACTTTCCTATCGAGACTTATACCAAGCTTCCTCAGGTCAATAAGGTCGAACCACCGGCTTCAATTACGGTGTCCCGCCAGATCGAAGTCGTCAATCCTCAGAGCATCGAAGACTACATCGATGTGGGTTGGGCCCTTTCTCCGGATCGGTATATCGACAAATACGCGGTCGTGTACAAGAGAGACGGCGATCCTCAGTGGGTCGAACACGGGTACACTACCGGCAATTCTGCCCAAATTCATTTCCCCTATCCAGACACCTACACTATCCGGGTGTATGCCAAAAACGTGTTTGGTTACATCTCCGCCGATCCTGTTGAAGCCACTATTGAAATTGACTCGGCTTCTCCTGTTCCAGCCCCCTCCGTTAGTGGTCTCGAACTGTTCGAGAAGGGGATTGTAACTGAATTCGAAGGGAAAGATGCAGTCTTTGCTTGGCGTCGGGCCTCCGGCTTGGCCCAGAGCCCGGGCGCAGAGCGTTTTGGCGGGGATTCGTCCTCCACCGATCCGCTGTTCCAGCATTATCAAGTTGAGGTTTACAATGGGAGCACCTTGCTCCGCCGCGAATTTGTCACTGACAACTTCTATACTTATACATACGAAAACAATTTTGACGACAACAACGGCGTTCCTCTTCGAAGCTTCAGCGTGGAAGTGGCTTATGTAAATAAGTACAACGAAGTCGGCCAAAAAGACACAATTACCGTCACCAACACGAAACCATCCATGCCGGTGGTTACGGTGACGGCTTCATACCGCGAAATTTTCCTCGATTATGTGGAGCCTACGGACCCCGATTTTGAAGGCATGGTTGTCTGGGCCGACACTTCGCCAAGTGTCACCACTACCGATGACAACATTGTGTTCAAAGGTCGCGGTAAAGCTTCATTCCCGGCCAGCGCCAACACGACTTATTATTACAAATACGCGGTGTTCGACGAATTCGGCACGGATGGTCTCGTCGCTTCGTCCGAGGCCAGTATTACGACACTTGAGCCAATTAACGACATCCCAGATGGTTCTATCACCCTGACCAAACTGGCGTCCTCGGTTCAGGACGAAATCAACCGCGTCATGGAAATCGGAAAGTCCGTCATTCCGCCCGGCATTTCGGCGGGCGTGAACGGCGACGTATACTTCCACCCCAATGAACTCACCACTGGCGCGGATGTCGGAGAAATTCGAGTATCCAACGCGGCGGACGATGGCGGGGATGGTTGGTTTAACCACCCTACTTTGAACCGGATCGACGAAACTGGTACAAACGGCCAGATTTTCCACACTCCGTTTAATATCAACACTCCGTGGGAAGGTTCAACTGTTCCGCGCGGCCAACGATTCTATATTATGTACTCCAATTCCGATTGGAGCAGCAGAATGGGCGGGGGTCTCACCGATCCGGCCACCGGGAACGCCTATGTAGGTGTGGTCACGTACGACGACGTAAACGACATCTGGTATGCGCACGACGACACCAACTCGGCGGGGGTTCAGTTTACTCCGGCCAACACTGACGTGCTGCTGGCCGTTGGCACCAAAGAGAGCACCACTGGCGGTATTGATTCTATCCGTTCGCTGGTTGGAACCAACGCCCCAATCGAACAAAGGGTTTCTAATACCGAAATATTGGTTGGTGAACAGGACGACACTGCCGACGCCGGGGGCTCCGCTTACGCTCGAATCGCGCAAGAGATTTTGGGTCGCCAGAGTGGCGACACGGCTCTTGGGTATCGTCTCGACTCGGTCGAAGCGGGCGCTGTTCTGCCGAATCTTACCGACGTTCACCCCGATCTGGTTTGGCAATGGAATGACGGTACTGGCTCCGGCGATGCCACTGCCAAGGCTCTGGTCACTACTTCAGTGGCCAACAATGGAATTGAAATAACCGCCACTGCAGACACGGGGCTGTCCTATGCCGGTTGGGACCTTTCTTCCGATCAACAAAATTCTGTTGACTGGGAAAAGGTTCGCTATGCGGTAGTGGTTATGGAGTTCGTCAGCGGCGCGTCGGATATCCCGGTTACTCCGTATTTCAACTGGCGTTCCGGCACCAATAGCGGCGGCTCGTGGATTTTAGCCTTAAACAACAACGCACAAGGCGTGTACACAGCCGGTAAAATGTACACGTTCGTGTTCGACCTTGAGGGTTCCGCCGATTCAGGTCCAGCATCTTGGGGAACCGCCGACCCAACGCGGTGGTGGGTGGCTCCAGCGGCTCTGGATGGACAGACCACTAACGACAAATGGCGCGTCCACAAAGTGGCGTTTGTCGCTTATGGTGATTTGTCGTATATCGAACAAAAAGCCCGGGCCGACATTTTCCAAGAAGCACTGTTCGACGACGGTACTTCTACCGCCGCCATTATTCTGCAAACCCAAGCTGGAACCGGAGATTCCAACACCGTAGCCCGCGCATTCTTAACTTCCCGCGCCGGGGGCGACGGAGCGGCGATGTCGGAAATTGGTTTTGAGGCCGACTATTTCAGCATCTGGAACCCAACATCTGCATCGAATCTTCCGGTTTTCCAAGTCTCCGGCAATAAGATTCGGATGAATGCTTCCAATGTTGAAATCGACGGTAATTTGTTGGTTGCTGGAACAGTCGGGGCCTCCGCTTTAAACGTCGGTCTTAACAACAACATTGCTCGAAATGCGGATTTTTCAGCCAATTTTTCATATTTTAAAACTGGAACCAACTCCAACGTAACCAAGACTGTGGAGGCTTGCGGCGAAGCCGGGTCCGCTTTCGGCAGTGAACAAGTTTTGGTATTGACTTCCTCCGCAGTGGACCAGACCGACAACGTCGGCCCTTCGGACGCTAGCGGCACTAACCGGCACGACTACGATGTAGTCGCCGGAGAAAAATGGGAAGTTTCGGTTTACGCTCAAGCCACCAACGCTGGGAATGCCCAGCTAGTTGTGCAATTCTTCAGCGCTTATTCTGGCGGATACCTTGGTGCTGAAGACATTAGCTATAACAACACCACCGCCAGCACCGATGGCACTTTGGCGAATATGGACCGTCTCGGCGCGGTGATCACGGTTCCCGCCACCGCAGTCAGAATGAGAGTTTTGATGAACGGAAGTTCATTGGAGAGCACTGAGGTGGCAAAATTCCGCCGTCTTCAAGTGTCCAAAGCTTTCATCAACCAGACCGCTTTATCGGACTGGGTTCCATCCGGTGGGACGCTCATTGACGGGCAAGGTATTGTCGCGGATTCAATTACCGGCGATAAAATCTTTGCCGAATCTCAAATTCAGGTCGGTACAGATTCGGTCAACCGAGTTGGTTTGTCGGGAAATCCGAACTACGACTGGAGAATCTGGTCGGGGGCCGCGCTTGGTGCAGGTGCTCCCTTCTCGGTGGACAAGTACGGTCACGTCACGATGCGGTCATTCGACATCATCGATGGACTGGGCAACCTTATTCTGACGTCGTCGGGTGTGACTGAATACCTCCGTGGGGAAATCTTCGCGGGCCAAGGTTATACGTCTAAGAGAATTACGGCTCGTCTTACCAACAACGACGACTTCTATACCATTGATCTATCCGACACGCTGGATGATGTTCGGGTCGCTGGTCGCCACTTTATTAATGACCACCACTATGAAGACACCGACGTCCCGACTTCATTTACTATCGAAGTGTGGCATGCCACCTCGGACCCAACAGGTCAGAACGATGCTTGGTGGACTGCTAACGCAACCAAATTGTCGGACAGAGCGTACGGGGTAGTCACCTCCGGAACTCCGACTATCAACCAAGTGCGGTTGACCGTTCTTACCGGGGAGGTTCTGTTTGGGGCACCAGCTTTAAGCTTTTATTCGGTTGACAACGTAGGAAAGTCTGATCATTCGGACCCCTCTGTTCCATCCACAGACACTTATAGTAAGTATCTGTATGACGAAGCCGCCACTGCGACATTTGCGGCTGGAACCCACTATTTCAGAATTAAAGTTTATGATAACGAGGGCCATATTGAAAGCGTTCCGGCTGATGAATTGGGTCGGGAAGTGGAACTCACAGCCACCGGTTCTGGTTCGTTCCGCCTAGAAGATACCGGAGACACGACGGGTTCCTCTGGCGTTGCGGACACGTTCGTATATCTTAACGACACCCCTACTGGGTATGATGGTTCTCGGCGTAACGTCCCGATGGTGGACGACATTTCGTCTCCGACTCGCATGTTCTTCCGGTCGTTGTCGGAAGTCTCTCAGTCTCTGAACGCTCTGGACTTTGACATTCGCCCCGGCAATTCGGCGACTGACAATGTGTCGAACTTCAATGCGTTGACTGCGAGACTGCGCGACAGCGGGGATGTTCTATACGCCAAGAGGGGCGGAGCAGCCGAAATTTACTTCCCTCCCGGAACGTACTCATTTGACGGTCAGCTCAGAATGCCGGAGAGCGTGTTCCTGCGAGGCGCGGGTCAAAATTCGACTACCTTCTACTTTTCAGGGACAGTAACCGACGCAGCTATCTTGTTGAGCCCTCAACTCTCTAATGGGTACAATACAGGTGGCATCTTCCGAGACTTCTCACTCGCTGCCGGGGGCGTCTGGGACGAAGCTATTAAAGTAGCTTGGCCAGATGATCAAACCCCGTTCATCGTTCGCTCAGTGGCCGGAAACTGGACTCAGAACGACACTATTTACATGTCGCCTGACGGAACATGGGCTAATCGGACTTGGACCGCCAATTTCGTTTCGCACGACCTGATTAACGGTTGGTTCTACTTCTCGAATGAAAACCCTGACCCGCAAACGACCGGAACAAGCACCTACCCGTTAGATGGTGATGCGTTCTACAACAACAATGACACCGGCACAGCCACTTATAGTGACCGTCTCGTGGCCTTCACTAATGAGAGTCGGGTTTATATTAAGCACGTCAATGTCTACGGTTCTGGTATAGGCAACTACTTCAAGAAGGGCATCTATCTCCGCAACGTCTCTTACTACGACGTGAATTCGATTCGGTACATCGGAACGAACGCAGACGCTACTTATGGCTCCCCCGCTTATTACGACGGCGTTGCTGTTCAGGTCGAGACTCAGACCACTGCCGACACCGTAACGAACGGTCAGTCTCTAGAGGGCGTGATTGAACACGTTACCGCAAGCGATTGCGATACTGGTATCAGTATTATTGGGTATCCAGAAGGCCAGTACATTGCTCACTCGAATTTCGTTCGGGTTCGCACAGGCATCAATGCTCAAGCAGACATTGGAACCACTCAGCCTTCATTGGTACTCCACCAGAACCATATCAATGCTGCGGGATGTGCACTCCACATCAACGGTTATTCTCAGTGGTACTTGACCAACAACAGTTTCTCTTATTGGAACGATGCCACGGTTGAAGCTAGCTTTAATTCTCAGCCCTTCTATGCGGTGGATATTCAGAACGCAACGTCTCCGGCGCTGTCGGAAGAAGGCATCATAACTGGAAACACATTTGTAACCGAGAGTCTCCCGGCAGGGAAGACGGGCGACGTTATCCACCTTCGAGTGGACGCCGATCAGGCGCTCATCGACAATAACCAATTTATAGGCGATGCCGATGGCAACAACACTGTCAATATTGCTATCAGCATAATTGGCGGATCGAATAGTTATGTTGGTCACGGCAACAGATTCTCGAATAATATTGATGTTAATGTTTCTGACACCAGTGGGAATGCACAAGACATCGCGTACTGGCGTCACACCGTATACGGAAAGAATACCAGTGTTGGTGGTGAATTAGAATTAAAGCCCAAAACTGATGGTTCTTACAGCTTCTTCCTGACGCAGCTGGGGGCCGATGGAGCGCTTTTCCTTCGTGACAATGAAGGCAACATCCGCCAGAGCGTATTCCGTCAGGGTCAGGTTGAATTTAAAGATACCAATGGTACTAATCGCCTTGTTATTGGTGATGGTGGCGCAATTCAGATGTGGGATCAGTCGGGGCACCAAGCGCTCTCGATCAATGACGACCATATCCTGCTGAACAGTGACCATGAAATTCGGTTCAACACAACTGACGCCCGTGTAGGGACTAGCGGTTCGTTCGGCGTCTTGAAGCATGGTTCGACAGAGCAAATTGCTTGGTCTTCGACAAACGTATCTTTGAGGTACACTGGCGTAGAGAAGCTGTACACGTCCAGCGCAGGCGGCACCTTGGTGGGAACTTGGGACATCGGCGGTTCGCCGCTCGCTGTTCAAAGTGACTTAGCCACCTACCTTCCATTGGCTGGCGGTATTATGTCAGGCAATCTCGATCTTAACGGCAATGACATTATAATAGACGCTGCTGGCGGTGCCAAAATAGATTCGCCGGGAACGAATATTATTGATTTCACCAATGCCAATGGGGCACAGATGTCTATCCGTGCCAATGGATTCAGGCTTCTGTATTCAGGTACACACGTAGCTAATACTGAAGCGTGGGGCCTTGGAATCAAACAAGTGGGGGCTTGGTCCGGCGCGCACTTGACAATGGAAGATAATTCCACTGGCGACTGGATGTTGTGGGCCCCGAGCACAGCCACCCAGCTTGTTCTGGGACATACCCCGGATGGTTTCGCTTCTCGTAACTACAATATTCGCATGGACGCTAATGCGGCCACCGCTCTTTACTACGCAAACGCTGAGAAGTTTACGACTGACGCCAGCGGTGTTTCCGTTACTGGCCGCTTGACAATAGCAGGGACGTCCACTCAGCTTTACAATGATGGGAATGACAACCTCCAACTGGGAGCTAGTACCTTCATACAAGGCACAGGTTCCGCAGGTAACTTGATCTATGGCGGCTTCACCGCTCTGTCGTTCAACGGCTCTGGTGGAACACTCACAGGCGCGTGGAATGTAACGTCTTCATTAACAGTGGGTGGAACAGCTGTTTCGCTTGCGGGCCATAGTCACGTTATTTCTGATGTCACGGGGCTTCAAACTGCCCTTGACGGCAAGAGCGACACTGGGCACACACACTCCTACCTGCCCCTTTCTGGTGGGGCTATGACCGGCAACATAGAACTGGATGGCACACGGCTCGATCTGGATGCTGATAACGATACCTACATCTACTCGTCTGCCGATGACGTAATCAATATCTACGCAGGTGCCGTAGAGAACATGATTATCAACGCTAATGTGGTTCGTGCGCGCTATGCGGGCGTAGACCGATTGGTGACGGCTATTGACGGCACGACAGTCAACTCCATCGCTACATACGGCGCTCGGGTCATCCTTGAGAACACAAACGGGGACCGGGTTTGGGGACTCACAAGCCCCTCCGGCTCGGATCAGTTTGTTCTGCAAGACATCACGAATGCGAAATACTACCTCGCCGCTAATCGCAATGCGGGCCTGTTGGCCTATTACGACGGTGCGGCACGGTTAGAGACCACAAGCGCAGGCGGCACTCTGACAGGTACGTGGAATGCTACTACCGCTCTGCAAGTCGGGGGCGCTGCTGTTGCAACCGAGTCCTATGTCACTTCCACGATTAACAAGGCGTATGTCGATGCCCTGAACGTGGATGCGGATACGTTGGATAACCAAGATGGCTCCTACTATCTCGCATGGGCCAATCTCACTGGGGTTCCTTCGACATTCACGCCCTCTGCACACACCCATGCCATATCTGATGTGACCGGACTTCAAACCGCGTTGGACGGCAAAAGCGCTACGGGGCATACGCACAGCGATTACGTTGCTGTTGCGGGCGACACTATGACGGGTGTTCTAGTTACACCGACCGTTGACCTGACTTCCACCAGTTCGTTGCAATACAACGGTGTAAACCGGATCAAGTTCGGAGCAAACCTTACGCAGTTCGTCAATTCCTCCATCTACGCAGCAAGGATCGCGGGGGCTGGCGCACAGATACAGCTACAAGGCCCAAGCGGAGCCTACGTTGCCTATTTGAACCACGCCGTTAACGGGCAGGTGGCTATCCAGAGTTATGATGGAGCGGCTATCGAAACGATGGCAAACTTCTATCAGGGCGGGGGTGTCGATCTTTTCTATGACACGAATATACGCCTCTCTGCTACAAGTGCTGGTGGCACGTTAACTGGAACGTGGAACGCGACAACTGACTTGCAAATAGGCGGCGCTTCAGTCGCAACTCAAACGTGGGTGAGCAGTCAAGGATACCTGACCTCTGTTCCCGACAACTATGTACTGAATACCGGCGATACGATGACCGGTGCGTTGGAGATTGATGGCGATGTTCGCTTAGAGGACGACCACTATGTTCGCATAGGCGGAGCAAGTTCCGAAGGCCACATGCGGATGCAATATGCCACCGTTGATGATCGTTTCTGGATGGCTCCTTATGATAACGCGGGGTATCAGTGGGGCCACGAATTCACCTATATGGGAGCCGGGGCTGGTGCTGGCTATTGGAAATTTGATGATCGCCTCGATGTCGGGGGTGCGTTCAATGCTATCGGTGGGGGGACGTTCAGTTCCACCCTAAACATGCAGAACGCCAGTATCATCTTCAATACGGGGGGAGTGATCCAAGCCCAATCTGGTGCTGCGGCCAGCCCAACATACACGTTCGCCGCTCAAACCAACATGGGGATGTATCGTAGCGGAACTGACGCCCTCGCATGGGCCATTGGTGGGGCGGAACGAATGAGCCTCACGGCCTCTGGCCTTGATTTGAATGGGATCGACCTGATCGTTACTGCTGCTGGGACTGGGTACATTCATGAGGGCGCTACTGATCGAATTGATTTAGCGATTACAGGCTCCAATCGGATGCGTTGGGGTGCCTCAACCGTTGATGTTGTAAACGTTCCCTTGTTCATGGGTAAGCAGAACGGCTGGGGCGGAGAAGTCCAACTACAAGCGGCAACTGGGTCCAAAACTATATACCTTCGCCAATCAACCATTGACGGACAATTTGCGATAACCGCTTGGGATGGTGCAGAAGAAGATACTCTTGCTACCTTCTCGCAAGGTGCGGGTGCTCAACTCATGTGGGCCGATACCGAACACCTTTCGACTTCCGCTGCCGGTGGAACGTTAACTGGAACGTGGAATGCTACCACGGCCTTGCAGGTGGGCGGGGCTACGGTTGCCACGCAAACGTGGGTATCCGGCCAAGGCTTCGTGACAGGCGGACCTTATCTGCCCCTCACTGGCGGGACACTGACAGGCGACGTAACAGCACCCCGACTTAGGCTGACCGCAACCGATGATGTGACGATCTCCTCCACGCTCCACGCCTTCCAGATCGGGGCTGACAGCGGCCTCAATCTCGTTATTGATGGCAATGAAATTATGGCCCGTAACAACGGAGCCGCCTCTACTCTGAATTTGAATGTTGAGGGCGGTGAAGTTCAAGCAAACGGGTATCGTGTTCTAACTGTAAATGATGAAGGAACTGGTAACGGTCTGGACGCCGACACTCTGGACGGTATCGAGGGTGCAAACTATGCCCGCACCGATATAAATGAGACCTTCGTGGGCAGTGTCGGTATCGAGAACGGTAGTTGGCTGCTGACCGACTACAGTTCTGGCTTCACAGCAATTACGGGTCTTGTACCGGGTTCGACGTTCGGTGCCTATGTCAGAGCACCGAGCAGCGGGCATTTCGTTATTGGTCTTCGCAATAATGACCTTGAGGACAGCTTTGCGATTGTTTCAAGCGCCGGGAACACGGCAAACGAAGCCTACGACTTCCTCGCCTTCCGGGTGCGGGCAGACGGTAACGTAATAGTCGGCCACGACTTACAGTTCCAAGATGCCGATGGGCAGATACTTGACTCCAGCGGCTCGGCACGAATGAATTTTAAAAACGCCAGCTACAACATATCGTGGGCGGATAACGGATCGCACTACTTCGGGACTAACGCTGGGGGTTCCAACGATATCCAGCTTTATTCGAACACTGCCGCACCGGGCAACCTCATTCGCTTGTCCGACGAGGATAGCGACACCTATTGGATGCACACGGCTTTAAACACGCATGGGTTCTATGCAGGTGGAAACCTCAATCTCGAAATCAACTCGGCACAGGTTATAGCTAAAAATGGCGGTAATGAGATATTCAGAACTATCTCTACGGGCCTACAACTAGCGGCTACCGCCTCCTATGGCGGCGCTGTTCGCTTCAAACCGCATAGTGGCGCATCGGGCACGTTTGGTTTCGACATCTATAACAATGCCAATGCCGATCAACTTATTTTCCTAAATGTGGATAACTCCAAGATCAACGCGTTATTCGAGTCCACGGGTGAAGCGCAATTCTACGGTGGTTCGGCTACTCCTATTGTTACGATAAACACGGGTGGGATGGACGTAGAGGGTCGCGTCAGCCACAACGGGCTTCACTGGAAGCCGGATAGCGTCAATACGAGCAACAATCGCTTTATGGTGTTGCGCGACGTAGCGCCGTTCTCTAGCGATGTTGCCACGCCTACCGGAACCATAATCTTTAAGACAGGTATTCAAGACGACGCCAACACGTTCTTCTCTGGAAAGATCATTATATCCCGCAACTACTACCCCGACATCGAGGTGTTTGTGAACGGATACCAGCAGAGTGCGGGGACGGTACATTCACCAAATGTGACTTGCTCTGATACCAACTTTGTTCATACGGTAAGGTTCGCCACAAAAGATGGTGTCCTGCACATCCTTATCGGGGACACCTCATCGGCGTGGACGAACTATATCAGCGCCCGAATTGAATATCTTCGTTGTGGGTACACAGGGGCAGCGGACGAGGCTAGTGATGTACAAGACCCGGATGCCTACTCTTGCACAGTCGAGGGCACAGAGACGGGGTACACGGTACGCGCAACGATCTATCCGCGCGATCCGCACATGGAAGAAAACATGTGGCATAAGAGTGCGGCCAGTGTGGGTCGTCACTATTATGGAGCAGCGAGTGACACCTATTACGCGACAGGCTCCGGCACTGGATTACACCGTTTCAGGGCAACCGACGCCAATAACGACACCATTGTAATAAAGCCTGACACCAAACAGCTTTATCTCGACTACTACGGCGATAGTAACTCGTACATTCAGTCGCAAGGCGCGGATATTATCGGTATCGTCACTGCGGGTGTCACACATTTCCAAGTAACCTCTGTTGGCGTGTCCACACTGGGGGATACTACTTCGCGGTTCAGCCTTAACACTGGCGGGCAAGGATACGACTTCTATTACGATGAAGGTACTCGGCAAGGTAACTCTAGGGTAAGTTGGCAAGACATCTGGTATGGTAAGAACTCCACGAATAACTGGATGGCTTATGGTCAGTTCCAGATGTACGTGTCCGACGCTACAGCGGGCAGCGAACATAGTCTGTTTCGGTGGTATGCTTACGATGAGGGAACAAACCAAGAAGTTCTTAGAGCGGGTCCAGACGGCCTATATTCATGGACTAATCACGGCTATATCCGCATGGTTGCGTTGGATACCGCGTCAGCCTACTTCGAAACAGATCGGGCCGAGTTTATCTTTAACGCACCTATTAGAACGACCGCCACGTATCTCGGTGTAACGACAAGCGACAGTCGATCTAAACTAAGGCTTTACGGCTCTAGTGCTGTCTATGGGATTGGCATGGAGAGTGCGGTCACGTATGGCGATCTGAACGACTATGCCATGACGTTCCAGATGAACACTGAGGCTGACCGTGGTTTCTGGTGGGGCAATGAGAGCCATACTAAAGCCCAAGGCGCAATGGCCCTTACCACGGATGGTAAACTCACTGTTGATAATAAGATCACTGTTCCAAACCTCGATGTCACAGGGCTGCTTCAATTAGAAGATAATGTGTGGCATAAGTCGCTTGATGGTGTGTCGCGGTTCTACCTCGGCACCAGTAACGCGACGTACATAGGTACAGCGGCAAACAACCCCGTATACCTCACCGACAATGGTGGGGAGTATATGACGTTCTACCCATCGCTAAACCGCTTCATTCCAAAGAACTCGGACAGCGACACCTATATCCACCACGCAGCGGATAACACGCTCGGTATGGTCACTGGCGGCGTTACATCAGCCTTCTTCTCCACATCCGGTATAGTAGCTAAAGCATTGTCCACCACTGGCGGTGCCCTCACTATTGAAGGTGAATCCACTGATCTCGATTGGAACATAACACAAAACACTGCACAGTTGTCTGTTGGTTCGTCGTCCTATGCGCATGTGATAATGACGGAAGCTGGCGGCACAAACTTGTACCACGCGGGGGTGCAGGTAGTTGCCACGAATGGCTCCGGGTGGAACGTCCTCAAGGGACTGAAAGTTGGTTCCCCGACCGGCAGTTGGAAGGGCGATGGCACAATTAATGCAGTCGCTGTGTACGACGATAACGTCCTCTTGTCGTGCTACGTGTTCCAACAAGCGAACTATGACCATATCAATCTGGACTACTGGGACTCAATGGTTCCGGACAGAGAAAATGAAATTCGTCGCCACGATTCGGCCAGAAAATTTGGCGAACGAATCGGGACCGAATACGACCCACTCACTCTTGACGGATACTCCAAGCATTGGAAGGAAAAAGGCCACCTTACTTCAATGCCGAACGAGGAGAAGTTCGACATTGAAAAGGGTATGTCCACCGGGACTTGGACCCAGCGCCTAATTGAAACTGTTGAGATTCAGGCCGTTCTTATCGAAAAATTGAACGAAAAAGACAAAACGCAACAAGCGGAAATCGACGACCTGAAAGCTCAGATAGAACTGATCAAAAAGGCGGTAGGACTGGACTGAACCGCCTAAATGTGATAATATGGACCCATAGATACCCAAACAGGTCAGAACGGAGACAAACATGACCAAAAAAACTGCTAATACCGCACGAAACGCCCAACCAGCCCCTCCGGCGCAAGCTCAAACTGCCATGCCCGCTAACGCGGGTGCTCCTGTAGCGCAGCCCCAACCGGGTCAGATTCAAATTGATCCCCAATACATCATGAAGTCGCTTCAACAACAACGCGACGAAGCCAACAATCGCGCCGTGATGTCTTCGGCTCATGCCGAACAACTGGCCGCAGAAGTTGAACGTCTGCAGACTGTAATCGCCCAACAAGCCACCGAGTTGTCAGAACTCAAGGGCACGAACGAAACGAAACAATAAATGTCTCAGTATACTGCAGGAACCGTCGCCGTCACAAATGGCTCAGCTGTCGTCACCGGCACCAGCACTTCGTGGTCGACGAAGGTTTCTGCAGGAGACTTGTTTTCGATCAAAAACTCCGGCATTTATTATGTCGTTTCGTCTGTTGACTCCGACACTCAAATCACGCTAGCTGCCAACTACGGAGGAACCACCGGTTCTGGACTGTTGTATGCAGCCACTACTTCGTTTACCTCTATCTTCGGGATTCCTTATCCTGAACAGGGGGATATCGATACGGCCACCATTCTCAAACGCGCAATTTCGGACATGGAGACCTTGTTCAAACAAGCGCTGTCACCTTCATATGAAGAAATTTCTTCCGGCACTGAAAACATGGTGGTGGGAGACAGGGGGAAAGTAATCAAAGCCTTTGGCGCTTTTAGTTTGGTTCTGCCCGACACCTCCGCGTTGGAGGACGGGTGGTCATTCTGGCTGGATGGAAATGGGTACACCGTTACTGTAGACCCCTATGCATCAGAATTAATTGACGGCGGCGCTTCACTCGGAGTCACTTCCTTTGTTAGGATTATCAAGACTTCGTCCGGAAATTGGGATACTGTAGGATGACTTGTTCTCGCGATCTGGACCTTTTGGTCCCCGAATTTAAAGACAAATACCTTGAGATGCAGGCCCGTCTCAAGGAAGAGTGCGGCGTGGAAGTCGTGCCGTATTGCACAATCCGCGATCCTCTACAACAAGCGCGGGAATGGCGCTCGACGCGATCCTCTTCCACCGTAAAGCGGAAAATCACCGAGCTGAAGAACAAAAACGCTCCGTTCTTGGCCAAATGCATAAAATTTGTCGGCCCTCAATCGGCCAATGGCCGGAGGGGCCATGTCACCAACGCGATTCCCGGGTTTTCTTGGCACCAGTGGGGAGAAGCGGTAGATTCTTACTGGGAAATCCAGCCCGGAGTAGCGGCTTGGTCCGCCCACAAAAAATACGGGTTCGAATTCAACGCTTATCGCGAGATGGAACGAATCGCCGAAGAAATGGGCATGAGGGGGCTGGGTTCCGAACTCGGCGACTGGCCTCATGTTCAGTTCAGAGCCGAAGGGTCTCCTAAAACTGCCGGAGTTTCGATCGTCGAAATGGACAGCGAAATGGAGGCTCGATATGGACACCTTCTGGACTAAGTTCTTTGGTTTTTTGTCGTTCATGAACGTCTTGGAGCCCGGGACGCGAGTGCTCAGCGTTTCCAAGATCATGATGTGGATGACTACCGTCGCCGTGGCCGGTGCGGTCTGGACGGGCCAAGATATCGCGACGGTCCTTAGCGCAGCCGGTGCGCAGCTGGTGGCCGTCGGTAACTATGTCCATCGCAGACAGCGCAGCGGTAGCGGGACGGAGTACAATGGAATTTCTGACGAACCTGATAGGCGGTAGTTTTTTCGGATCAGCTGTCCGGTATATCGGAATCGCGGCTATTGTCGGTTCCCTGAGTTGGTTATACCTCACAATCAAAGAAAAAGACCGACTGGAAGAGGACCTTGAAAAGGCCGAATCCTACAATGAAGTTCTGCGCGGCCAAGTAAACCAACTGGCCAGCCTGAACCAACGCAATATGGACGAATTTGACCTCGAACTTGATCGGAGAGAAGTCATATTAGAAGCAGTCCAGAGAACCGTAAGAGATGAACGGATTCTAGCCGATCAAATAGAAACCATAGATGAAGGACTACGAGATGCGGAAGATTACAACGAGCCTCTTAGTGGTGTTTGGCTCGACACTGTTAACGAGTTGCGCCGGATTAGGGGGCTTCCTCCGGTCGGAGTCGGAGCCTCCGCCGACGATAGTGACGGAAGTCCGGTTCCTCGTCCCGGAGATACCCGAAACCCTAAGCAAGTGTGACGACTTAAGTCACCCTCTTCTCAGGGCCCAAACAGTGGAAAACCCGACGCGAGGCGACGGGTCCACTCTTTTAACTGAATACGAACAACAGTACCAAAGGTGCGCCGGGCGTCTTTTGACCGTCATTTCGATACTTGAAACTATTCAACAGTTGTCCGTAGCTACAGGGGCTGAGAGCAGCGAGGCTGAATAGTCGTATAGGTGTGAGGCCGGGTCTGGGCAGCCCCCTCTACTTTGTGAAGTCTCGAAACGTCTTATAAAGCGTGTAGGGCCAGACGAGAGAAAACATAAGTACAAACAAAACATAAATAACCCACTTCAGGGATGTCGGCCAACTGGCTATCCCCTCCGCCGTTTCATTGAAATATTCGAACGGCATAAAGTAGAAAATCATGGCGGCAAAAAACAGTGAATTTGCAAGCCAATACTTAAAGAGAAAGTCTAGAAGTTCAAGCATCGGCGACAATCTCCTCGCCCATAATAGTGACTTTCTCCTTGCGGCGTATTCTGGCTCGCAGGATGTTCCCTACTGCCATACGTTTCATGCCGGGGTTAAGGTGTGAGTATTTGTTGAAATCCACGCCATTTTCCTCGCACACTTCCTCAAGTAGGCGCTCGTCACCGTCCAGCGCCCGTCCCAGTTCGTCGTCCACGCCGCGAGAAGGCCGACCGTCTTTGATCAACTTTCCTTCGATTCGGTCGTAGCGATAATCCAACACTCTGGTCTGGAACGAAAAAGAACCGCGACCGAGAAAACGGATTTTTCCGTCGTTTTGCTCGATTTTAAATTTTTCTTCGTCCTTGGAAACCGCGAGAATCTTTCCGGGAAGCCGATTAGTATAAACTTCCTTTCCGACTAATTCGTGCTCGTTGTTCCAATCGATGTCTTTGGTCGTCATAGTTATCCTCCTAGTGACATGATACCATGGGGCTGCGTCTCAGTCAACTAAGACTTTACCACGTGCCAATCGTTAAACCCTCTTTTTTTAAGCTCTTTGAAGCAACGAATAGTCGCCTCAATGTCGACCATTGCGTCGTGAGCGTCTTCGAATTTATGTCCGAACAAGAATTCGTGCAACTCCTCCAACTTTGGCCATTTATAGCTGCTGTATTTCCCGGGCAACTTGCACAAATCCGTGGTGGATTTCATCGTGCAAACCGACGTGTCGGGATAGAAATACCCCCAATTCAGCCTGTGGTATTCGGCCTCGATCATCTTTTTGTCGAAATCAACATTGTGAGCCACCGCAACATCCGCCATGCCACACATTTCGTTAAACAATCCCATAGCAATGCTGATCGGAAGGCCCTTTTCCATCGCCATCTGCTGAGTGATGCCGTGGATGTCACACGCGGGCAGCTTGATGCCTTGCGCTTTGGCCTCCTCCACGCTTATCCCGTGGGTCTCCGTGACAGAGGGGGCTATCTCCCATCCCTCGGGGCGCACGATGCAATTAAGCCTCGCGACTTCCACCAGTTTATCGTCCGTCATTATTGCGCCCATCTGGACAATATAAGGCTGGCTGGGGTGGTGCGCAGGTTGGCGATGATTTGCTAGTCCAGAAGTTTCGGTGTCATAGAATATATACATTACCAATCCATCGGTTGAAATTGCAGGTCGTCTCTTCGAGCGTGAACCGTTCCAAGATTCCATGCGCTCCTAGTCATGAGACCTCCGTTAGCGGCCATTATGGTTGCGGCTTTTTTGTACTTTTCTTCCGGATCGGGTCCATGGGTTAGACAGTGTTGATACCAACGTTCGCACGTTCTGACGTCCCTGATGCCCGATTCGACTATAGCATTCATGCAGTCGGTGCAGGGAGTTTCGTTAACATAAATCACGAAATCCGTTAAGTCGTCTTCAAGTTCAAGCAACTTAAAAGCATTCATTATTGCTATACGTTCGGCATGTTCCATATAGTCGTGCTTGGTGAGCGGGGTATTTTCGAACTGTTCTGGAGTTGCTTTGCCTGCTGGACGATTAGCGGCCAGCAAATATTTCGTTTCGCTCCACTTGTCTACCAATACGCACCCGATCTTGGTCCTCGGGTCCTTCGACCTAATGGCGGCGTCATAGGCCATTTTCATCCATCTATCGTCGTTCATTTACACCCAATCCTCGTAGTTTTTGAATGTTGCATGTCCCCAAGACTCCCCGTCGTCAGTATCCACCGCCATTGGGACGCTGAGAGTAATCGGTTCGTCTTCTCCGAATCGCTCCATGATTGCGACTACTTCTTCCATGGACTCGCGCTCTTCTTCTACGAAAAGGAAGTCCAGCGAATCGTGGATTTGCAATATCAGGTTCGACTTATGGTCGCTCGACGCGATATTCAAATCGTCGGCGTTGTCCGGCCCCATCAGGAATTCGTCGCACTCAACCATTTTCTGTTTGGTAATGTCGGCGGACGACCCTTGAATGATCGAATTACCGGCCTTGTGGGCGAATTCGCCGTTTGGAAACCTCCGCCTGCGACCCATGATGGTTTTGACATAACCGCGTCGTTTGGCTACCGTTTCGGCGGTTTTGTTGAATTTCGTCGCTTCCGGCATCATCCGGCGCATTTTCATCAAATAGCCTCTAGCAATATCCACTGCT
>Ga0316207_10002154_pt1 | contig 21190 bp, 17 predicted proteins | sample 6weekpyrite_MG_FD_204943 | JGI IMG/M metagenome (GOLD analysis project Ga0316207, IMG submission 204943) | Microbial mat bacterial communities from mineral coupon in-situ incubated in ocean water Damariscotta River, Maine, United States -... | ecosystem: Environmental > Aquatic > Marine >...
GGAGCGGGAAACGAGGTTCGAACTCGCGACCCCGACCTTGGCAAGGTCGTGCTCTACCGCTGAGCTATTCCCGCACTCTTTGTTTGGACGGGAATTTTAGCAAAACAATTCTTAAATGTAAAGTAATTAAATGTAAATTTTGAAAGTTTTGTGTAATTTTCTCATTTTTTTCTTTTTTTCTTTCTTTTTGTCGTCTAAATTCGACCTACTACGTCTTAAACTTGGTTATAATCACACTAATATATATAGATAATAAGGACTTTTATGCGTAGTGATACAATTAAACGCGGATTTGACAAAACTCCTCACCGTTCTCTACTTAGAGCAACGGGATTAAAAGACGAAGACTTTGATAAGCCATTTATCGGTGTGGCAAACAGCCATATCGATATTATTCCAGGACACTTTTTCCTTCAAGAATACGGTCGTATTGTAAAAGAGGCTATTCGTGAAGCAGGTGGTGTGCCCTTTGAATTTAACACTATCGGTGTTGATGATGGTATCGCTATGGGTCATGAGGGGATGTTATATTCACTTCCTTCACGTGAATTGATTGCGGATTCAATTGAAACAGTAATGGAAGCGCATCAACTTGATGCAATGATCTGTATTCCTAACTGTGACAAGATCGTTCCAGGTATGTTAATGGGTGCGCTTAGAGTTAATGTACCTACTATCTTCATCTCAGGCGGGCCTATGAAAGCGGGTGCCAAGGCTGATGGTACGCCTATCGATCTTGCAACAGCATTTGAAGCGGTTGGTAAACACTCTGAAGGTAAGATGACAGACGAAGAACTTTATGAAATCGAATGTGAAGCTTGTCCTTCAGGTGGTTCATGTTCAGGTATGTTTACAGCAAACTCAATGAACACACTATGTGAAGCAATGGGTGTTGCTCTTCCTGGAAATGGAACCGTTTTAGCCATGACACCTGAACGTATTGAGATGGTAAAGACTGCTGCTAAACGTGTTGTTGAGATGGCAAAATCTGAAGATCCTAAATGGAAGATGCGTAATATCTTGAACAAAGATGCTATCAATAATGCCTTTGTTATCGATATGGCGATGGGTGGTTCTTCAAACACTGTGCTTCACCTTCTTTCAATTGCTAAAGAAGCTCAAGTAGATTTTGATATTACAGACATCAACAGAATCGGTAAAGAGGTTGCTCATATCGCTAAGATATCTCCTTCACTTTCAACAGTACACATGGAAGATGTTAACCGTGCAGGTGGCGTTAATGCTGTAATGAAAGAAGTAAGCAAGCGTAGTTCTTCTGTATTTAAAACAGATGTTTTAACTGTTACTGGAGAAACACTTGCTGAGCGTATCAAAGATGCGGATATTAAAGACACTAACATCATCCATACTAATGAGAACGCTTTCTCTCCTGTTGGTGGTTTATCAATTTTATTTGGTAACCTTGCAGAAGAAGGTGCGGTTGTTAAAACTGCTGGTATTACTGGAGATATGCGTAAGTTCACAGGAACAGCTGTGTGTTTTGATTCTCAACAAGCAGCTATTGCTGGTATCATGGGACATAAGGTAAAAGCCGGTGACGTAGTCGTGATTCGTTATGAAGGGCCAAAAGGTGGACCGGGTATGCAAGAGATGCTTGCACCGACTTCACTTATCATGGGAATGGGTCTTGGTGAAAGTGTTGCACTTATCACAGATGGTCGTTTCTCTGGTGCTACACGTGGAGCATCAATTGGTCACGTATCTCCTGAAGCTGCTGAAGGTGGTTTAATTGGACTGGTACATGATGGAGATGAAATCTTCTTAGATGTTGATGCACATATTCTTCAGTTAAATGTAGATGCAGAAGAACTTGAGCGTCGTCGTCTTCACTTCACACCGGTGAAGAAAGAGATTAAGTCGAAATGGCTTAAACGTTATAGCCTGCTTGTGTCAAATGCTTCTCATGGAGCAGCTCTTAAAACAGAGTTATAATATTCTTTCAACCAGTCTTCAGGACTGGTTAACCCTCTTCTTCATCAACCCCTATGTTCAAACTCAGGAACTATCTTTTGTAATGCCTTTACCTTGTCTTTGTCTACGACTAGAGCTTTAATATCATCTTCTAAAGTGTGAATATCATAAGGTGTCGGATTTGCAATAAATATAGATTCGTACTGCGTCTTTTTTTCCTCATCACTGATGAGCAGTTCTTCATACAGTTTTTCACCTGGGCGCAGACCGATAAACTCTATTTCAATTTCATTCTCTTTGCCTGAAAGTTGAAGCATCTTCTGTGCAAGATCTACTATCTTCACAGACTCACCCATATCCAAAACAAAGAGTTCCCCACCATTGGCCATAGCACCTGCTTGAAGCACAAGCTGACACGCTTCGGGAATCAGCATAAAATAACGCGTGATCTCTGGGTCAGTAATCGTGATAGGGCCACCCGCTTCGATCTGAGCCTTAAACTTTGGAATCACACTGCCACTGGAACCCAATACGTTTCCAAATCGAACCGCAACGATCTCTGTGTCCTTACTGCCAACATTTTGCCCATACAGCTCAGTCACACGTTTAGTCGCACCCATAACATTTGTCGGGCGCACGGCCTTATCTGTAGAAATAATAACAAGTTTCTTTATCTTGTTTCTAACAGCCGCATCGATAAGGTTCTTCGTCCCTAATACATTGTTCTCGATCGCTGCCATCTTATTGGCCTCACACAGAGGAACATGCTTGTACGCTGCCGCATGCAAAAGAAGTTCAGGCTGATACTCCTGCATGATCTCGTCTAGTTTTGACCTGTTCAAGACTGAACTCATCACGGGAATCAATTCTATACCTTGAAGTTGGTCTACTATCTGATAGAGGTTAAACTCACTGTGGTCAAGCAAGATCAATTTTTTAGCTCCGAAATGTTGACACTGTCTTGCTATCTCACTTCCAATACTTCCCCCTGCTCCCGTGATCATAACGATCTTGTCATTGACAAAATCCCCTATAGCCTTGACATCTAAATCTTTAGGATGACGGGCTAAAAGATCCTCGATCGCAATATCTTTGAGCTTTTCTTTATCCCCTACGATTTGTGCTAACTTTATCTCCTCAATTCCAAGTTCTCTTAAGGTCTCAAACAGTTTATTTAACTCTTCGCTTGCGTAGTCCTGCGTGAGTAAAGCCACAGTTATCTTCTCTTTTTCAATAATCTTTTCAAGTTCACTAAAACCATAGACTTGCAGGTTTGAAAAATTTGCACCCTTGAGCTTATCGTCAATGACTGCAACAGGATAATAGTTAAGATCACCGTTTAAAAATGCCTTAATAATATTACTCGTCTTTGAATTTGCACCGATTATCAATGCCGGTGGATAGGCACTGCTTATGCGACTGTCTTTTTCTACGTAAATGCGTTTTGATATTCTAATCGCACCGATAAAGAGATAGGAAAGAAGCATATCCATCAATAGAATACTTCGGGCAAAAGGTGAAAAAGTGTCATAAAACAACATAAAAATAGCGGCGAATAGTGTGTAGGATATCACGTGGGCCAATAGAAGCTTCTTTGCCTCTTGCAGACCAAAAAACCGCCAGGGAACAAAATAGATCTGAAAAAAAGCCAACGTAAATATCTTGAGTCCACTCAAAAGAATATAGATCTGAAAAAAACTTCGAAAAAACTTCTCTGGAACATGAAAGTTAAAACGAAGCTCATAAGCTAGATAGAGCGTAAACAATGAAATAAGAAGGTCAATCCCGATAAAAAAAACAACCCGTTTAAGATGTGTCGGCTTTAGAAGATTCATTTAAGGGCATCTTTGATCAGGTTACAGATCATTTCCACATCGCTGCGTTGCAGTTCAGTACCGCTAGGCAGACAAAGGCCCTTTTTGAAAAGCTCTTCACTTATGCCGTTAACATAAGCTTTTTCATCTTTAAAGAGTGGCTGCAGGTGCATAGGTTTCCACAGAGGCCGACTCTCTATCTGATGCTCAGACAAGGCCTCCATCACATCAAGAGGATCACTCTGCTCAAAAAGACAACATGTCAGCCAACGGTTTCCATAGGAATGTTCCAATTCCGGCATGAATGATATCTCAGCTATCTCAGACAGCTCTTCCTCATACCATGAAAAGACCTCTCGTTTTTTCTTCACACGTTCATCCAAGACTTCCATCTGCGCCACACCGATTGCGGCTAAGACATTACTCATCCGGTAGTTATATCCATACTCCGTATGTTCATAATAAGGAGCATCATCTTTAGCCTGCGTAGCATAAAAACCTGCCTTGCCTATCCACGATTTATTATCAGAAACAAGCATTCCTCCACCTGAGGTGGTCAAGATCTTGTTTCCATTAAAAGAATAAATGCCAAAGTCACCAAAGGTTCCTGTATGTTTGCCTTCATAAGTAGCCCCTAGACTCTCTGCGGCATCTTCAATGAGGTAGATTCCCTCATCCTGACAGATCTTCTTTATCTCTTTGATCCTTGCACTTTGTCCATAGAGATGAGTCAAGACCAATGCCTTTGGTTTTTTAGGTAGGCTTACAATCGCTTCTTTTAACAATACCGGATCCATATTCCAACTGCTCTGGTCTGAATCGATGAAAACAGGTTTGGCATTTTGATATAAAATCGGCGTAATCGAACCGATAAAGGTAAAACTTGAAGCAAGAACATAGTCATTTTCTTTAATATCTAAAACTCGCAGGGCCAAATGAATTGCAGCCGTTCCACTGCTGACTGCCAAGGCATGTTTTGCCTCTGTTATCTCACAACTTATCTCTTCAAAACGATTAACAAAGGCACCTAAGGGTGCGATATAGTTACTTTTAAAAACCTCAGCGATATAATCCTGTTCATTCCCGCTCATATGAGGAGGTGAAAGAAAGATTCTTTTCATTATCTGATCACCTTTGCCGGTGTACCAACCGCTGTTATATGTGAGCCAAGGTCGCCTATTACACAGGCTCCTGCACCGATAATGCTGCTTTCACCAATACTTACACCCTGTATCACTGTCGCATTTATCCCGATGTGAGAATATTTACCTACCTTTACATTTCCGGCCAATGCCGCCTTAGGTGATATATGCACAAAGTCATCTATCTTGCAGTCATGTTCTACAACTGCAGCGGTATTAATAATGCTCCCCCTACCAATTTTTGCATCTGCGTTTATAACTACATTGGGCATTATCACACTTCCTTCACAAATACTTACGCTCTCACTGATGATGGCAGAAGGGTGTGCAATGGACGGAAGAGAAAATCCTTTTGATTTAAGAGAGTGATAAAGTGCCTGACGGGCATTATTATCCCCGATGCCAAGAAGGACGGGGACTTCATGATAAAACTCATAAAAATCTAAAAAACTTAAAGCCTCTTTTTTAGGATCGTCATCGATCCATAACACCTCTTTAAACCCTTTTGCTCTCGCTATGTCTGCTAAGACCTTTCCATGTCCGCTTTTTCCATAGACCGCAATCGTATCAGTTATGTCCATTAAATTTCTCGCTTGTCACATGCTTATCTGCTGAAATATCTTTACGCATAAAAACCTTTTGTATCGTCATGCCTACAATCTTCAGATCAAGCATCAGACTAATATTATTAGTATACCAAACATCATATTCAAACTTCTCTTTCCATGAGATCGCATTTCGCCCATTTACCTGAGCCCAACCGCTAATGCCAGGAAGTAGATCATGCCGTTTCTTTTGTGTTTCATCATACAGAGGAAGATATTCAATAAGTAATGGTCTTGGACCTATAAAGCTCATCTCTCCTTTGAGTACATTAAAAAGCTGTGGCAGCTCATCTATGCTCAAAGAACGGATCTTTTGTCCCAAACCTTTTAAACGTTTTTCATCACTTAAAAGCTCTCCGTTTTCATCTCTTTCATTACTCATCGTGCGAAACTTGTAGATCGAAAATATCTTTTCACCTTTACCCGGACGGTTTTGTCTAAAAAATATCGGTCTTCCCATCTTGATATAAATCGCTAATGCCGTAAAGATCAATACAGGCGAAAGCAAAAGAAGTAAAAATAAAGCCAACAGCTTATCCAAAAAGGGTTTGAAAAAAGTTTTATACATGTCTATTTGTCATTTCATTATAAAGTTCAAGATATTGTTTGACTATTATTCTAACATCAAACTCATTAAGCGCTTTATCTCGCCCATGTTGAGAGAATTTTTCTCGTAAAGCTTTATCATGAAGCAGGAGATTAATCTTTTCACTTAAGACCTGACTGTCACCCACAGGTACTAAGAAACCATTCAAACCATCATCCACGACTTCCTTGCACCCTATAGCATCTGTTGTCACAATTGCCTTCCCCATAGAACACGCTTCTAAGAGTGTTCGTGGAAGTCCTTCTCTATAACTTGGTAGGACATAGACATCAGCTAAGGCCGTTAGTTCTTTGATATCTTTTCTATGGCCTAACCACAAAACCTCTTTGGACTCCAGAAATGTTCTGTCTGCGCAGGACGGGTTTCCTTCATCCGTATCACCTATCAAGATAAAAATCGTATCTGGCGAAGACAGTCTTTTTGCCGCTGTATAGTATTCTCTGATCCCCTTATCCCAAATTGCCCTTGCTACCATTAACACGACTTGTTTGCCCTCGAGGTTTAACTCTTTTTTCAAAGTATCAGTTCCATCTATTTTTGAGATATCGAAGAGTTCTGTATCAATCCCGGAACCTTTAATCAAAAAAGGTTTTGAATGAGAGAGTAGCTTCTTCTCCTTAAAATAGTTCAGGTCATCACCGTTTTGGAAAAGTATAGCATGGGCCTTTTTATTTGCCATCTTATACAAGTTTTCAATTATCTTCTTGATCAGCTTTGCTTTACGTGTTTCAAGAATAAAATAACTGCCCATGCCCGTTACCGAGTTGATGATCACAGGCACCTTTGCCATATCACCCGCAATAGAGCCGTAAATATTTGGCTTGACCGTAAAGTTATGAAGGATGTCAAGATCCAAAGTTTTAACAAGCTTATAGATATTTCTAATCGTTCCGATTGCCTTAAGGGGGTTCAAGCTCTTTCTCTCAATCGTATAGGGTTTAAAGATTAAACCCTCCTGCTCAAAAGCGTCCGAGTATTCACCTTCCGGACAGATCGCATATACCGTATGCCCCTGAGCTACTAAGGCCTTCATAACCGGTAAACGAAATAGATAGAGATTAATGTCCACATGAGATAAAAAAGCTATCTTCATACGCAGTTCTTCTTATGCCACATCTCCAAAGAGAGCAATGTCCAGAGCATTTTGGCTCTTTTTTCCGCAGGTATACTTAGTCCATCATCTAAAAGTTTTTGCAGATTTGCCTTCTCCACATAGTTATGTACATAAGCATCTCCGCTCAGCGTATCATGAATAAGGTTTTTTAAATCGGCATTGACCCATTGTTTAAGCGGTATCTCAAAACCTCGTTTAGGCTGAGTAATAATGCTGGAAGGAAGATACTTTTTCGCCAGCTCTCGGAGTAAACGCTTAGTCGTTTTTCCTTGGACATGATAAGAGCTTGGAAGAGTCGGGGCAAAGGCTAAAAGCTCTTTACTTAAAAACGGACTTCGTCCTTCCAGGGAGTGTGCCATCGTAGCAATATCCATCTTCACCAAAAGGTCCCCGTTAAGAATGGTCTTAAAGTCCATCAACATCAATTTTTGCATGCCGTTAAGTTTAGACATGTTTATTGTTGCCAAGGCCTTTTTCATCTCTTCCAGTAAAGCAGGAGATTTCAAAAGATACTCATAATCCTCAAAGATATCCGTTGTAGTACTGATGTATTGTGAAACACCTGATTTAGAAGCTAAAAGCATCAATCGATATAAATAGTTATAGATAGACTTCTTCTGATTCGCCAAAGGCATTAGAGAAACAAGTGCTTTAAAAAACTGTTTATATACAGGAGAAAGTTTAAAAAAGTCTACTTTTGAAAAGGGGATATAACGTCTATATCCGCCAAATAGCTCATCCGCACCGTCACCATTTAGAATAACCGTCACATGTTCCTTAGCCGCTTGAGAGACATAATAACTGGGAATGGCAGAGCTGTCAAAAAACGGCTCACCATAAGCACCCAAAATCTTGGGCAGGTCCTCTTCAAGATTAGAAAAATCTATAGAAAGTTCATGATGCGAAGTTCCATACTTCAGCGCCACCTCTTTTGCCAAAGGCGCTTCGTCGTACTCCCCCTGAAACGAGACCGTAAACGTTTTCAGGTCAGGATGTTCTTTTGCCGCTATAGCCGTAATAAGACCACTGTCAATACCACCGCTGAGAAATGCGCCTACTTCTAAGTCAGAACTTTCCAACCGTCTTTTTACACCAAGGTGTAAAAGCTCATCTACACGATCCAGTGACTTTTCAAAACTCATATTTGAAGGAGTATCATAAGCAGTATCAATTGACCAATAAGGCCTTATCTCCAGTTGAGACCTTGAAATATCATAAATACCGTAAGAAGCAGAAGGAAACTCTTTTACCTTTTGATAGGGCGTATGTTCTTGATAAAAAAATCCTAAACGCAGATACTCGCTAATATGTTCTTCATTTACACATAAGTCTACGGCAGAAGAGATCGCATTCAGTTCACTCGCAAAAAGAAACTGATTGCCCTCTTGATAATAATACAGTGGTTTTTTTCCGGATCTGTCTCGTGCTAAAAAAAGTGTATTTGTTTTTTTATTTAAAAGAGAAAAGGCAAACATACCGTCTAACATTTCAAGCGCTTTTTTCTGATACTTTACCAATAGATAAAGAAGTGTTTCCGTATCAGAGTGTGTTGAGAATGTAAATTCATTTAGGTGGGTACGCAGCTCTAGATGATTATAGATCTCCCCATTAAAAACAAGGGTAAACTCTTCAAAGTGCATAGGTTGCTGAGCATGTAGGACATCTTGAATGGCTAGACGGGTATGCCCCAATGTGACGTTTTTAAAATTCACACTGCTTTGTGCATCAGGCCCTCTGTGCTTCAAAGCGCTCAAAAGTTTCGGGGTAAGCTCCCCTGGCATATTAACAAACCCAGCAACTCCGCACATAAATTAAATTTTTAACTTATAAACTTTGGCAAGTGGACTTGCTATCGTCAATTCAAAGAGGTTTTTATCATAATTTTCAAGAACAAAAAGTTGTATATATGTTGAATTTAGCGTTTTTTGGTCTAACAAAAGAATACGGTTCATGCTTTTCATATAGATAATACTAATAGGCCCTTGGGCCTGTGCGACTTGAGCAGTGACTGACAGTTTACCATTGGCTTGATATTGTGTGACATAAAAAGTATTTATAGGAACAATTTGATTTGGTAAAATCAAATTTCCATTTTTTAAATCAATTCGTGTACCACCTTCCAATTTAATCTCATTACCAACTTGCTTAAATTGCTTACTCTGAAAAAAGAACGGATTTTGGCGAGCCTTTCCCGTAGAAAGATCTAAGTTCGAAAAAAGGCCTACTGTTGGCAGGATGTCTAGCATACGAAGAGGAAGATAATAATAGACATCTCTACTTTTATCAGGTATGTTAATCAACCCCTGAGATAGTGCTAATAGGAAGTCATTTGCATCACTTATATTATTATCATCCATCATCATCTGTACATAAGAACCCGAACGTTTCTCTTTAAATGCACTTTCAGTATACTCTACTGCTAAACGTGCCATTTTACTTGACACTTGTTGATTTTCAAGAAGGGAAAAGCTCACTGGATAATTTGTATCTCCACTGTGTATCCCCCCATCAATTAAGGTTTTCACATTAGCATAGTAGCGTAAAGGATACCCATAATCCCACCAAGCAAGTGCATAGTCTTCTCTATCAGCAACTTTGTTAAATGCATCCAATACCTGTACTTCTTGTTTGTTAAAAACAGTTGGTACCCTATATGCAATAATATGTGAGATATTTGGATAAAGTATCGCTACGGTTAATAGTAGCATAACAAGGTATCTGAGATTATTTGCTACCTTTTGTGAAATAAAGACAATCAAAAATCCTATACCTAAAGCATTAATAGGTACCGCATAAACAGTAAAACGAAGCCCTCCCTTTAAGGCCAAGAACCCCAGTCCAATCATAGGAAGTGCAAGCCACATCACACGATAGCGTAAGGCCAATAAAATATATCCAATTGTTGACAGGATAAATGTAATTGTATGACCGCTAATACGATTAGCAAAGGTTTCAAACGGTATTCTTCCCGCCTCTCTGACTGTTTGGGCTACATTAAAAAAATGCAAGTCTGTAGAAATAGAATCAGAGCTAACCGTCGATCTAAAGACATAAGCTTCCAACTGACTAGTTACTGGAGCCAATCCACCTGTAAAAAGGACCCCAAGTATGACCAGGGCTAATAAAAACAACACTATCTTAAAATTTTCAATCTGCTTCAGATGAAATACTGTAAACAACAAAATTGCCAATGTTATTTTAACCCAAAAAGGAATAAATAAAATAGCAATGCCCATAAACATTAACATCTTATAAAAATAAATATTTTTTCTTTCAAAGACCATCGTATAAATAAATACAATTGCGATCATTGCCATATTTAAAGAGTAACTACCAGGATACCACCATGCACTTAACATCATGCTCAAGGTAATAAATGCCAGATAACGATTTCTTTGTGAAGTTGCAGCAAGAATAACACCATAAAGGACTGTTGTAGGTAAGACGATGACCAACATATCAGTATCATAATAACCCGTCATTGTGCGGTTATAATAAGACCAGGAAATCCCGCCGAGTAAGGCAGCTATAAAACCTAATTGATCTTGCTTAATTGAACGTGCAATCAGCATTATTGGAAGAATTAATAAAGAGCCGAAAAAAGCTGGCATATATAAAATCAGTGTCTCAAAACTAATCGGCAAAAACTTAGCTAAAAAACTAGTAAGTTCAGATAATGGTGTATCTACGGGAGAATGATCATTGAGCTGATGAGAACCAGCCAAGTTGTCTCTAGCTCCTTCAGCATAAAAGTAACCGTCATTAGTATTAATCATCAGCTCATTATTCCATTTGAACTGCTCCATAGCACTAAACTGCTCCACCCAGATCATACGTACTGCGATACTAAAAGTAAAGGCGAACAACAATAGAAGTAAAAATATTTTTATATTGACTCTATTCTCTTTTAAGTCCAAAAGCATTTGTACATTATTCATTAATAATCCTAATATAATTTTTAATAATCTTATTTTTATCAAAATCTCTCGCACGTATTCTAGCCTTGTTTTGATACAGATTAGATAAATCCTTATCATCCATCATCAATTGCATTGCATCTGTCATCTCTTTTGTCGCATTCGTATTTACTAATATTCCAAATTCATTTTCTACTCTCGGTGCGAGTATCTCTTTTGGTCCACTCTGACAATCAGTAGATATAATTGGTAACCCACAAGCAAGGGCTTCTAAAATAACATTAGGAAACCCCTCATGATTAGAAGTGAATGTGAAGCAATCCATTTGTGCTAAAAATTTATAAGGATTAGCTTTTTTACCTAAAAGAACTACACGACCTCTTAGATTAAGCCTGTCAATTTGTTGCTGAAGAGTATCTCGCAAATAACCATCACCAATAATATAAAGTTGAGCTTCCTTATTGTTTAATTGACTAAAAGCGTTAATCAACATTTTATGGTTCTTTCCTGTATCCAAACGGCCTATCGTTACAAAGGTATATTTATCCGTATTTATCTCTGCTTCTTCTTTTGCAGCGTAATTAATTTTTTCTATATCTATAGGGTTATACACTACTGAAATGGCTTGTTTGGAAATAAAAAAGTTATCTATCAAATCTTGAGTATTCCCCATTGAGTTCGCAATAATTTTATCGGCTTTTGGATACAAGGTTCTTATCAAAAACTTGTTAACCTTTGATTGTAAATCTCCATAACCATACTGAAGAGAAGGCATAGCCCTTTCGCTGATTAATGTTTTCACTTTTAAACCAAAGAGTTTAGCAATAACATTAATATAATTTGGCCTATTCATAAAAGACACTGAGATATCAATATTTTTTTCTTGGCAGATTTTTTTATATTTATAAGCTAAATAAGGGATCTTTAATAATTTCAGTATACCTTTTTCATGCATATCTGAATGTTCTAAAAACTCAATCTCTAAATTTTCAGGAAGGCTATATTCGATAGTGTCATTCATCAAAACCAATGTTAAATCGAATTTTTTTTGTAATTCATATGTGAGAAGAGAAACCACACGCTCAGCGCCACCACCTGCTAATGAATAGATCAATATCGATAGCTGCTTTTTCATTAAAAGAGTTTAGCTAATTCTTGACTTGCAACTTTATGTCCGTGAGCATTCCAGTGAGAATCACATTGATATTCAAACTTCATTTTGTTTTCATTAAAGTCTTTTTGAAATACTTCTTGTAAGTCTATACTTAAAACTTGATATTTAACGGCGAGCTTCATTACCATAGCATTTAACTGTAACACATCTGGTTTCTTTTCTTCTTTGTTATATATTGAATTTCTTTCAGCATCAATTATTAAAATCGGTGTAAACGAATATTTTTTTCCAAGCGCATTAATCTCTTTAATTATATATTCCGTTGCAATATAATTGTTGGTCATTTTTTGATTGATATTTGAAACATCAATATTTGCTTCATACTTTTTCTGGTTTTGTTCAGAGGCAAAAACCTTACTCTTCAACTCTTCTACGTTGACTTTTTGTCTATACACTAGATATCTATAAGTTGCACTATGACGTATAAACTCGTACCATCTTATTTTAAATATAGTCGGTTGAACTTCAGACTTAACCATATTGTCATCAATCTTAAGCTTCAAAAAGCTACTCGTATACCGACCCGGTTTATATTCCCAAGATTCATCAAAATCGTTATGTACTAATACAAATACGACATACTCAGGCTTATACGCTAAAACCTCTTCCCTTAGAATGTGAAGATATTGACTAAAAGGAGCACCGCTAATTGCAAATCTATACACCTCATTTTTTTCTTTACCAAGATTTCTTTCTAATTGTTCTGCAATTGAATTATTATAATCAACCATCAAAGCTTCAACATAGGAGTCACCAATTACAGCAATACGTCTTTTGCTAGTTCGTTCTTTAATATAACGACTATATCTGGAGTTCCAGCCATTGGCATTAATTCTAAACAGAGTCTTTACTTCATTTTTCTCTCGAAAGGTCCCCTCTTGATTAGCTACATATTTTACGATTCCATTTTTGTAATCATTTTGCGGAATATCTGTAGCAACTAGAATAAAGCGGAATACAACATATTCAAAAAAGACAAGAATAAATACAATGCTTATTAAAACAAGCATTAAGTTTTGGATAAACGCTTTAATCTTCATTGTCCAGCACTTTAGTCCAACTCAAATTCATTGCGCCAATCAGTATCGTTTTCTAATACCGGTTGATCTTTTTTATACAGCAGATAATTGTCTATTACAAGGACATCCATTTCAGTACGCATAAAGCATCGATAACTGTCTTCAGGTGAGCAGACAACTGGCTCTCCACGTACATTAAAAGAGGTGTTAATGATTACTGCACTACCTGTCTTCTCTTCAAACTTTTCAATAAGTTTATAATATCTAGGGTTTGTCTCTTTGTGAACCGTTTGTATCCTTGCAGAATAGTCGACATGCGTCACTGCTGGAATATCACTTCTTGCTACATTTAACTTATCAATCCCGAACAACTTACTCTGTTCAGCCGTCATCTCTTTTTTAATACTATCGGCTACTGGGGCTACTAACAACATGTAGGGGCTACTAGCATCAATGTCAAAATAGTCTTTTACTTTGTGTGCCAAAACGGACGGAGCAAATGGTCGAAAACTTTCTCTGTACTTAATTTTTAAATTCATTATCGATTGCATCTTTGTGCTACGAGCATCGCCAATAATACTTCTTGCCCCAAGTGCCCTAGGCCCAAACTCCATTCTTCCTTGATGCCAACCAATCACCTTTTCATCTTTTAAGGCATCTGACACCTTGTCAAAAAGAACTTCATCCTTCACATATGTATAGACTGCGTCAATTTGGTCAAGGTAATTCTTTGTCTCATCTTCATCATACTTAGGTCCAAGGTAGGACCCTTTCATCTTGTCATATCCACTTGTTCTAGGTTTATCAAGTTCAGAATGGTACACTGCGTATGCAGCACCTAACGAACCACCAGCATCACCGGCGGCGGGTTGGATCCAAAGGTTCTCAAATATTTTTTCTTCTAAGATCTTTCCATTTGCTACACAGTTTAATGCTACTCCACCCGCTAAACATAAGTTTTTGGCACCCGTAATCTTTTTTGCATGGTATGCCAATTTAATCATAATCTCTTCTGTAATCTCTTGAATAGATCTGGCAAGGTCCATCTCTCTTTGTGTAACTTCGCCTTCACGTTCTTTGACAGGGAATCCAAACAACTGTTCAAACTTCTTATTCGTCATAGTTAAACCCGTTGTATAATTAAAATAATCCATATTTAAACGAAACGAACCATCTTCTTTAATATCTATTAAGTGTTCTTTTATAATGTCAACATAAGTTGGCTCACCATAAGGTGCTAGACCCATGACCTTATACTCACCGCTATTAACTTTAAAGCCTGTGTAATATGTAAAAGCGGAGTATAATAAGCCTATAGAGTGCGGAAACTTGATTTCTTGAAGCATTTCAAGCTTGTTCCCTTTGCCATAAGCCAAAGAAGTTGTAGCCCACTCACCCGCACCATCAATAGTTAACACAGCGGCTTCTTCAAAAGGTGAAGGATAAAATGCACTAGCCGCATGCGATTGATGATGTTCTCCAAAATATATCTTTTTTAAAAGTTCGTTTTTATCGATGTCTTCAATTTTCATGAATGACTTAATCATTGTGTCTTTTAAAAATAGCTTCTCTTTTAACCAAACCGGTATAGCCATTAAAAAAGATTTAATACCTCGGGGTGCTTCAGCAATATATGTTTCTAAAAGTCTCTCAAACTTAATAAAAGGTTTTTCATAAAAAACAATATTATCGATTTCATTGAGCGTAATACCTGCCTCACTTAGACAAAAGTTAATTGACTCAACAGGAAAAGTACTGTCTTGTTTGATTCGTGTAAAACGTTCTTCTTGTGCAGCAGCGATGATTTCATCATTTTTAATTAAAGATGCTGCCGAATCATGATAAAAAGCAGATATTCCTAGAGTATACATATTTTAAATCCTAAAATAGAGTGTAAATAAAAGGCGCTACAGCTGAACCTTCAGCAAATACGATTAAAACACCCAAAAGTAACATGATCGTAATAACTGGTAATAACCAGAACTTCTTGCGAACCTTTAAAAATTGCCATAACTCAGCCAGAAAAGACATTTGTTTCCTTTAAAATTGTTGTTTCATTGAGCCACCGCCTTGATGCTCACTCCAGTAACTATCTCGATTTTTATCAATTTTTTTACTTAGTAGATCCCTACCAAATAATCTGACAATTAACCCCATTGGAGTTATAATAATATAAAATAGAAGATTCAAGATAAGAAAAGAGTTTATTTTCCCAACAAGCATTCCAAACTTTACCCATAACTTATATATTGGTAACAATATAATAGGCACAAATGAAAGTGCTAGAACAATAACAGACGAGCCTACAGCCCATAAACGTACATCTTGGCCATTCTTAAGTGGATATAGAGCTATTACTATAAAAATAAAAGACCAAATAATAGTAAATATCAATAAATCTTTTTGTGTTGGTTGTTCACTATTTTTCATATCTTTTCCATTCATAAAATTGTATTCTAATCTAAAGTGTATTAGAGTCGCATTAGATTCCAAAAAACATATTCATAATTCCTATTACTACTCATGTGCAACTTAATAAGTTTATGTATATACTCTTTGTTAAACCGGCCATCTAATGAGTCAACTTTGTCTATTAAAGCATCTTTAAGTTCATTTCTAAACCAATGCTTCAGAGGCACTGAAAACCCTCTTTTTGGCCTTTCTATTAACTCTCTTGGCACATGTTTATACAAAACATCCTTCAAAATTGACTTTGGACCATTCTTTAGTTTTAATTCTGTTGGCAAAGAATAGGCAAATTCTACCAGTCGGTGATCCAATAATGGTACCCGAGCTTCCAATGAATAAGCCATTGAACTTCTGTCAACTTTTGTTAGGATATCATCTGAAAGGTACCTATAAAAGTCCAATCTACTTAGACTATCGATAAAGTCTAGCCCCTTAATAGAAGTGTTCTGTAAATCAGATAATGAAACCTCCTCTTTTCCAAAAGCTTCATAAATAAATTCTTTAGAAAAGATATTACTTAACTCCCAAGGCTTGATTGAACTGTACAGAACCGAATAAAGGTTTTCTTTACTCAAGTGCTTAAGCGGATAAGCAATTTTTTCTAATTTATCTTGTCCTGAGACCTTACATATACTCGAAAATACTCTTCGCAATAGCGGGGGAATAGCATTAAACTTATTGTAATAATTTTGCGTCAGAAAATACCTATCATAACCTAAAAAAAGCTCATCCCCACCATCACCACTTAAGGCAACCGTAACGTGCTCTTTTGTTTTTTTGGAAAGAAGCATCATAGGCAAGGATGAAGCATCTCCAAAGGGTTCATCAAAATGATAATCAATTTTCTCAATCAAGTTCAATGCATCTTCTGCTTTAAATTTATATTCAAAATGGTCACTTTTTATATATCTTGCAACTTCTTTAGCATAAATGGATTCATCATATTTAGGATCCTCAAAACCTATTGAGAACGTTTTTATATTTTGTGAACTTTCTTGTTGCATAATAGCACTGACCAAGGAACTGTCCACTCCTCCACTTAAAAAAGAGCCAACTTCCAAGTCAGATAAAAGTCTATATTTTATAGAACTCCGTATTAACTCTTCTGCTTGTATTACCGCGTCATCGTAAGTAAGTTTATGTCGTTCATTAGGTAGGTCCCAATATCTATTAACTGAAATGTTTTTTCCATCAAAGACTAGTATGTGTGCTGGTTCTAACTTATTAATACCCTCATAATAACTATTCTGTCCTGGAGTATATCCCAAGCTCATAAATTGGATAAGTGACTTATTACTAACATTGTTTTTAAACTGTGCAGGTAATCCTTTGAGTTCAGATGAAAATGCAAATTCATCATTTTGATAGGTCCAGTATAATGGTTTAATACCTACCCTGTCCCTAATTAAATATAATTTTTCTGATTCTTTATCAAAAAGAGCGATAGAAAACATACCAATAAGCTTCTTAATGGTTCTTTCAATTCCAAACTCACTAAATGCATACAATAACGTCTCTGTATCAGAATGCGTTTTAAAAGACTGCATGTTGATTTCAGATCGGATCTCCAGATGATTGTAAATTTCTCCATTAAAGACTATTAAAAACTTCTCATTTTCCATTGGCTGATTGGCTAATATGTTTAAATCCTGTATCGACAGACGATTATGTGCCAAATGAATATATTTATTTTTAAATGCTGTCACCTCTACATTACTTGCATCTGGACCTCGATGCGACATAAGCATACTCAGTGGTCTTAAAAAAGCTTTATCACTATTTGTACCAACATACCCACTAATTGCACACATAACTTATTTCATCTCTCTTTAATCTTTTTAGCAGGTACTCCACCAACAATACTATAGGCTTCAACATCTTTAGTTACAACAGAACCTGCTCCGATAATAGAACCCTTGTAAATATGTACTCCACCTAATACAACTGTATGAAAGCCCAACCAGACATCTTCTTCTATGATAATGTTCTTATTACTAAGACCTTGGTCAAACATAGGAGTTTCTCTATTGCTATAAATATGACTAGATGTACAAATCTTAGATCCCGCAGCTATCATCACCTTTGTCCCGATCTTAACTTTACCGCTGCCTATTACCTGGGAATTTTGATTAATAGTCACATAATCGCCTATTACAATTCGACTTGGATATTTAATGACCACATCATCATATATTGCAAGTTCTTTGCCAACAGACTGAAAAAAAGGGCTGTAGATTTTCCCTCTTAATCTTGCTGAAATAAACATTGAATGATTTTTAAATATTTTTTGAAGAAAAAAGAAAAGCCTATCATTAAAAATTTTCAAAATCTAAAATCCCTTTGTCAAATGAGGTAAACTTATTGATAAACTCAAACTTTGATTCAGGAAGAAACCTTTTTAAAGGTGTTACATTCTCTACAATATCAGCTTTCACCTCCAAAAGCTTAGCCAGTTTAAAAATAATATCTTTTAAATAAAGGCTTTCTTTTCCGCAGATATTAATAACCTGCTTGAGTGGTTCTACCTCACCAATCAAAACTTTTACGATTTTACTCACATCATCTACATAAATCGGGTTAAATAAAAGTCCTCCATCTTGACCTATCTCAATTTGTTCTCTATGGATTAGTTTATTAATCAATTGCTTAAATAACATCTGCTCATTTTGATGTTTTCCATAGATAAAAAAGGGTCTTAAAACTATTATGCTTTGATAATAGTCATCAAATGTATTCAGCATCATCTCTGAAGCAATTTTTGATATTACATAAGGGTTCTTATCCTTATATTTCAAAGGAGTACTCTCATTTATTTCATTTTCACAAGATTCGTAGACACTTCCTGATGAAAAGTAGATAAACTTCTTTGTCTTATCAATAAATACTTCTAATGTTTCTCTTAAAAGAAGTAGGTTTGTATCAAAAAGGTCCTTAGAGAAAAGAGAGTTTTTATAATCCGAAGATTGTGCTGTAAACAGAACGCAGTCACAATAAAATTCATCATCATCTTTTATCATTTTAAGCACTTCTGTATAGTTTTGATGGTCAACCATAACTATCTCATAGACTGAACTATAGAGACGACAGAAGCTTTCCCCTACCAATCCAGATGATCCGATCACAACAATTTTATTTTTTTTCACGTACTATAAACCTTCCACTTTCCCAGTAACTACCATCAAATGTAGCCTTAATAATAGCATCAAATGCCATTTTTAATTGCTGAGATCTAGCAGATATCGAATGATTTTCATGTACCATCTTTCTTCCTCTATCTGCAATGTCTTGAGCATTTTCTAAGTTTTCATTTAAGTTATTGACAACACTAATAATATTTTCTGGTTCAGCAATAATACAATTATCTTCATTTATAAACCCCAAATGTTCAAAATTTTTAAATGGAAGAGAAATAAGAAGTGTTCCTTTGGCTGGAATCTCAAAAAACTTTCTAATTGGCCAGTTTAATGCAGACCCACACGTATATGCATATTTAGAGTCTCGAATAATCTGGTTGAATACCTCTATGTAATTTGATAATAACAGCTGTGAAGAGTACGATTTTATTCCCATTTTTGAAAGTAAATGATATATTTTATTGTGATAATTCTTGGACATCTTTTTATGCTCATTTTTTAAATTCTTATAAGCCTCTTTTCTTGCCCAATAACCGACTCCCGGAACAGAACACTCATACTTACGCACATCAATACTCTCCCAATAAAACTCTGAATAATTAACAAAGTGCGTAAATTGAATAATCTTATTAGAACCCTTCACGAAGTTGTACCATCGGTCATTTACCAAATCCGAAAAGCTCTCTTTTTGAATATGTGTCATCTCATCTTTTGGCGTTATAAATTGCTCTCCAAATCCTACAATAAACGCATCTAATTCTTCAATTAATAACAACCTCTCTTCCGAGAGCCAATAATAATCAAACTCTAGTAAAAAAAGTACTTTTCTACTACTTTCAATCTTTCTGAAATAATTTGACATGTCTTCTAAATGTTTTTGCTCTAATAAAAAATTACTATAAAAATTGTTTTTAAACATTGGCAAATAGTTGTGCTCAAAATCATCAGCTGCCTCTGGATAAAAAATTGCAATATGCTCATTTGAACACGTTAATTCAAATGGACCATATTTATCAACAAAGTCTTGAATCCCCTTATCTAAAACCTCTTTTGTCTGATATCCCGGGCCAAATATATATGTATCATAGTGTTGATTTAATAAACTAGGAATCAAATTTCGAGTTGGATTCATATAAATAATATTTAAATCTATAAAAAGTATTTTATTGCGCATTTATATTCCCATCCTCGTTAGTCACTTAAGACTCTTTTGCACTTCTTTTAAAAAAAGTGAACTCATTACATCCCATTTTTCCAGCAACAGTTATCAGTTTTGTAAGCTCAAAACCTTTTTTGTAGTAATAAGAAAAAATCTCTTCAGGTGTAGCTGTTTCAAATGGATATCCTCCTATCCAATCCACAACATCATAATATAGGTTCATGCCTCTCGTTCTATTCGTATAACGTTTCAATGGGTTTCTAAAGCGTAATAAGTCAGCAATCAATAATCCAGAAGAAAAATAAAAAGTGTAACCTATGTTCATTAAGACTTGTACCAACCTTGGACTTGAAACGTAAAACTTTTTGATTAATTTCCATGCAGGAGTAAATGTTTGCGTATTATATATCGCGACAGTCAATGAACCATTATCATTAACAAGTTTTGATGCATTATTTAAAGCTGAGTACATATCTCCTGTATGATGTAATACTCCCCAAGAATATACATAATCAAATGTTCCCAATTCAGTAATGAATTTCTCATCTAAGATAGACCCTTGCGTCACCGTCCATTCTAACGATGTATTAGCATATTTTTCTTTTACACTCTGAGTAGCTTCCACGCTATTAATATCATAATCGAACGAAAATACTTCTGCTCCTAAAATATGTGCTGCTAAAGAAAAAAGTCCACTACCACTACCGATATCTATAAAAGTTTTACCGGCTAAAGAGTCAGTCCCTAGTAATGAGACAACAGATTCAACTGCTGTTGCAATCTTTTTATCATCTAACCCTTTGACATAGTTTTTCCAGTTTTCTCCAAACTCGAACCTAAGATCATTTTCTTTATGCATCATTTTCCTTAATAATATTTACAATTTTCTCTAAAGGAGCATTGAGAATATATTTTTGTAACCATTCATTAGCATCATTACCAATTTTTTTAATTTCATCTTTGTGCTTTACCGCATAGTGTAACTGTTCTAGAATCTCTTGACTTGAACGTGCATTAAGCATGGAATACAGTTCATCATACGCTTTTACATATAAACTGTCATCCCGATAATGCATTATTGGTTTCGACAAACTCATTGCTTCT
>Ga0316207_10002155_pt1 | contig 21187 bp, 20 predicted proteins | sample 6weekpyrite_MG_FD_204943 | JGI IMG/M metagenome (GOLD analysis project Ga0316207, IMG submission 204943) | Microbial mat bacterial communities from mineral coupon in-situ incubated in ocean water Damariscotta River, Maine, United States -... | ecosystem: Environmental > Aquatic > Marine >...
TTGCTGAGCGAAGTCACTCCGCCGCGCTATGAGGTTGAAACGCTCGACAGTCCTGTTGCGGGCAAAATCGTGGTCTTTACCGGCAAACTTGAAACGATGAGCCGCGACGAGGCGAAGGCGCAAGCCGAACGGCTCGGCGCGAAGGCGGCAGGCAGCGTCAGCGCCAAGACCGATCTGCTGGTCGCCGGACCGGGCGCGGGTTCAAAGCTGAAGAAAGCGCAGGACCTCGGCGTTGATGTCATCGACGAAGCAGGCTGGGCAAAAATTGTTGCGGAAGCGGGAAACTGATGGATTTGCTTCACGATCTCCACCCGCAAGCGTGCCGGATCGCAGACCTGCTCAAAGCGCGCGATGAAAAGGTTGCAATTGCCGATGGGGCAAGCGGCGGGCTTATCGCAGCGACATTGCTTACCGTGCCGGGGGCGCTTTCGTTCTTTGTGGGCGGAGGCGTGGTTTACTCCTTCAAGGCGCGCGATGTGTTGTTTGACCTTCCGCGCGACGCCTATCGAGGCATGAGGGGCGCAAGCCCTGATTACGCGCTGCTTCAAGCGCGAGCCATCCGCGACAATTTTGGCGCGGCATGGGGATTGGCGGAAAGTGGATCGGTTGGCGGATCAAGCCACCCAAGCGGCGCACCTGCCGGTCAGAGCGTTGCTGCATTGGTCGGGCCGCTGGGCGAATACACTCAGCAGCTAAATACCGACAAAGATGACAGGATTTCCAATATGGAGGCCTTCACTCGCAACGCGTTGAACCTGTTGGAAAAAACGCTTTCAGATCAAGGCTGAACGTCGCTTCGCGCAGGGGCCTGCGGGACCCATTTCATCACACCACCTGAAAACGGTGACCATGCCCCGATTGTGACGCCAGCAGCGGCCAATGTGTTGCTGGTCCATTGGTTGCAGGTGTTGCCGATGTGATAGGTGCCCAGCGCGCTGTAGAACACATCGTTCGCGCCATATCCGGGCAGGGTTTCTCGGTTTGAAGCTTCGACCAAACTTGCGCTCACGGCGTTTGCCAGTGCGCGGTATTCGTTTGGCCGAAGATGCAGAGTGCGGTAATCATCCGAGGGCGCTGGCCGGACATAATGCGCGACATGCAGCACTCCTTCACCGCCTGTCAGGGCGTTGAAGACGGTCGTCAGACTTAGATCAGCCCAAGTGGGCGTTTCGAGGAAGAAGGCGCGCTCACCCCAACTCACCGCGACGTGGGTATAGGGGCGGGTGTTGGCGATCACATCGCTCACCGGAAAAGTGCTGCGCCAGTCATATTCTGGCGAGATAACCGGCATGGCGATTTCGGTGTGAATTCCGTTGGTGCCGATGAGAATCTCGACCGTGCGTTCTTGCGAAGGGTCAGGTTCGACCCAATCGGAATTGCGGGGAATCGAAGACCCGATCCAGCCAGATAGCGCAAACAGCATCACCGCAGTCACGAGCGAAATGCCGATCCATTTCGCAGTTTTTGCAAGTCCAGCCATGCTAACGCGCACGGCGTTTTCTCAACCACAAGATTGCCCAGTCACCGCGCTGGATTCGGGCGGCCATGCGTAGGCCTGCAAGGCGATAGGCGCGGCGCACATCGGCCTCTTGCTCACCGGCAAGCAATCCTGCGAGCAGCACATTGCCACCTGGTGCAACTGCGCTGGCAAAGTCGGGGGCTAGATCGACCAGTGGGCCTGCGAGGATATTGGCAATCAATAGGTCATACGGCCCGCGCAGGTTGAGAAGCTCGTCATCCATTCCCGCTGCGATCACCATCGTCATCTCACCGCCACTTGCGCCAAGTGTGACCGAGTTGAGCGCGGCATTGTCTTCGACGACACCGGCACAGACAGGATCAATATCCGATGCAGTGCACTCGGCAGCTGGCCACAGCGCCATGGCTGCAAAACCGAGCAATCCGGTGCCGGTCCCGATATCGGCGATGCGCCGAGCACGCATTCCGCTGGCCTTCATTGCGCTGAGCATTTCAAGGCAACCGGCGGTCGTTTCATGCTGTCCGGTGCCGAAAGCCTGACTGGCCGGAATCGCGAAATTGATCGCCCCGTCTTGAGGGGGATAATCAGGCGTGTGGATGTAAAATTTGCCCGCGCTGATTGGCGGCGTGCCTTGTTGGCTAAGCGTAACCCAATCCTCATCGGGCAGTTGCTCGATTGTGATATCGGGCGCCTTGCCAGCAAACAGATCGGCCAAGGCGCGTTTTTGTTCAGCGGCGGGCTTGGTCGGATACCAGCCTTCCAGCACCCATTCGAGCGGGCGATCCTCGCTGATTTCCCGGCCCGAAATGACAAGATTGAAATCCCAATCATCAATCTCGTCCTGCGCCAGCAGAGCCGCTTGCACGATCTTTTTGGGCGCTAGGGCGGAGAGTTTCCAGCTAGTCGCCATCACTCGTCTCGTTCTCGGCCGCTAGTCGCCGTTCGATGTCTTGGTTCTTGCCGATCGCGTAGTAAGCGCATGCTGTTGGTTCGATCAGTTCGCCGCGGCGCATCCGCCTTAGCATTCGGCTGTGCGATGGATGCGGGGTGAGCAAGATATCGCAATCGAGATATGCCAATCGTTCAAGGCCTTCCCGATACGCGGCAAGGTATTCCGGATGATCAGAAAAGCGATAATCGTCGGCACTCACCGGGCTAAGACTGTCGGCATAAACGATCATTTTGCAATCATCGCTCTCGCAGCTTTGCCATTGCCAACTTAGCGCGCCGGGCGAATGGCCAGGTGTCTCAATTGCCGTTACCGAATGTTCGATCTGCCCATTGCTGAGCGTTTCAATGGAGTCGCCTGTTGCAACACGTCGCTGCACAAGTACCGGTTCCATTGGCGCATGCATGCCAAACTGCGGGTCATCACGGTGCGCTTCGCCTGTGGTGAGCACCGCTTCGGACGAATATGAACTTACGATTCTTGCCTGTGTATGGGAGGCGAGAATGCTGAACCCGCCGATATGATCGAAATGTTCGTGGCTATGCAGCAGATAGCTGACGTCATCGGTTGAAAAGCCAAGCGTTTGGATATTGGCGAGTATTACCTGTGCGCCTGCTGCGGTGCCGGAATCTAAAAGGATGTGTTCCTCATCCCCTGCAATCAGGATCGCTGCGATCCCGCATGTGCCGACATAATAGGTGTTGCCGTGAATGCGAAAAGGAGGGGCGGGCTTGTCCCATTCATCCCAAGGGTTGCAGACCGCGACGAACGGGCGAAAGCGTTCCGGCGTATCTTTGAAAAACTCCGCGTCCTTGCTCGCTTCGGGATTGAAAGAGCCCGTCTGCGGCTGGGCGACCAAAGCGGCAAGTTCAGGGGGAAGCGATTGCGCGTCCCGTGCTTCCTGCGCGTCGGGTGCTGAAGCTGCTGAACCAGCGGCGCAAGACCCCGCGATCAATGCAGCAAGGGCGGCAAGCGCAAATCTACCGGACATAGCTTGCTCCATTGGCGTCAATCACCGCGCCGGTCATACTGGCGGGTGCGTCAAGCGCGCAAAACGCGATGATGCGCGCGATTTCTTCGGGCTCCGCAACGCGGCCAAGCGGGATGTCGGCAAGCAACCCTGCACCCCCGCGGCTTTCCAGATAATCGCCTGCCATACTGGTATCGGTAAAGCCCGGCGTTATTGCAAAGCTCAAGATGCCTTGCGCGCCATAAGCCCGTGCGATCGTCTTGTGCATGGCAACCATTCCCCCTTTTGCAGCGGCATAGTGCCAATGCGCAGGTGAATCGCCCCTGTATGCAGCGCGGCTGGCGACATGGACCAACCGGCCACCAGAGCCGCGGTCTTGCCAATGGCGCACAGCAAACCGGCTGAGCTGGGCAGCAGAGGTTAGATTGATGCGCAAAGTGTCTTCCCACGCATCCAGCCATTCAATGTCCGATCGCTCCAGCCGGTTCGCCTCGAACAAACCGGCATTGTTGATCACGGCGGTAATTTCGCCGCCGCTGCGATCAAGCGCCTCTTCCCACAGCAATTGCGCGGCGAGGGGATCGGAAAAATCGGCTGCGAATCGGCTGGGATCGCCGGGCGAACTTTGGTGGCCGATCACCGTTACACCGCGCTCTTCAAGCGCCTGAGCGGCCGCCGCACCGATGCCTCGGCTCGATCCGGTGAGAAGAATGTAAGACATGGGGCACTCTATCGTGAAAATTGCATGCAGAGTCGAGCGTGTGCGCGCTTGCCTCACGCCGAACATGCGCTAAACGGGTTCGGGGGAAATCACGAAACATGGAAACGTCATGAGCCAAAGACCGCTTTCACCGCATTTACAGATATGGCGGTGGGGACCGCATATGCTGGTATCGATCCTGCACCGCGCAACCGGAGACGGGATGGCGCTGGTCGGATTGGCTATTCTGGTCTGGTGGCTGGGCGCTTTGGCCAGCGGGCCAGGCGCTTATGATACGTTCTTGGGCCACGCTGATAGCTGGTACGGAATGGTCGTTCTGATCGGCTTGAGCTGGGCGTTCTTCACTCACATGATGAGCGGGATGCGCCACTTCGTGCTCGACATTGGTGCAGGCTACGAACTCGACACCAACCGTTTCTGGTCGATCGCTTCCCCGATCATCGCCATTTTGCTCACTGCTGCGCTGTGGGCCTATCTCATCTGGGGCAGGGGGTAAGCATCATGGGCAACGGAACTTCCATCGGTAAAGTGCGCGGCCTTGGCTCGTCGCATCACGGCCCACATCACTGGCTTACCGCTCGCGTCACCGCGATCGGCAACCTCATCTTGATGACATGGCTTATCGTCAGCCTCGTGCTGCTCAACGATTATAGCTACGCATCGGTCTCCGGCTGGCTGGCAAAGCCTATTGCCGCGGTTCCGATGATTTTGTTGGTCGTCAGCGTTTTCTATCACGCCAAGCTCGGTCTACAGGTCCTCATCGAAGACTACATCCATGAACCGGGCTCGAAATTCGCGCTGCTGTCGGCGCTCAACCTTGCCGCTATTGGCGGCGGTGCATTCGCGATCTTCTCTGTCGCCAGCCTAGCCCTTACAGGAGCCGCCTGATGGCCACCTCAGCCTCAAAAAATGACGCCTATACGATCATCGACCACATCTATGACGTTGTGGTTGTTGGCGCAGGCGGTTCGGGCCTTCGTGCAACGATGGGTGCGGCAGAAGCGGGTCTGAAAACCGCCAATATTTCCAAAGTCTTCCCAACCCGTTCGCACACAGTTGCTGCCCAAGGCGGTATCGCGGCGAGCCTTGGCAACAATTCGCCCGATCACTGGACCTGGCACATGTACGACACCGTAAAAGGGTCGGACTGGCTGGGCGATCAGGACGCGATTGAATATCTCGCTCGCGAAGCTCCTGCTGCGGTTTACGAGCTGGAGCATGCAGGCGTTCCGTTCTCGCGCAACGAAGACGGCACGATCTACCAGCGTCCCTTTGGCGGGCACATGCAGAATATGGGCGAAGGTCCACCGGTGCAGCGCACTTGCGCGGCGGCTGACCGTACGGGGCACGCAATGCTCCACGCGCTGTATCAACAAAGCCTGAAATACGATGCGGACTTCTTCATCGAATACTTCGCGCTCGACCTGATTATGGCGGGCGAGGGCGCTGATCGCCGCTGTGTTGGTGTGATGGCGATGTGCCTCGATGATGGCACGATCCACCGTTTCCGCGCGCAAAGCGTGGTGCTGGCAACCGGCGGCTATGGCCGTTGCTACTACACCGCTACTTCGGCGCACACTTGCACCGGCGATGGCGGCGGCATGGTGCTGCGCGCTGGTCTGCCTTTGCAGGATATGGAGTTTGTCCAGTTCCACCCGACCGGCATTTACGGCGCGGGCGTGCTCATCACCGAAGGTGCGCGCGGCGAAGGCGGATATCTGACCAATTCCGAAGGCGAGCGTTTCATGGAACGCTACGCGCCCAGCGCGAAAGATCTGGCCTCACGCGATGTGGTTAGCCGTTCAATGGCGCTCGAAATGCGCGAAGGGCGCGGTGTGGGCGCAGATGGTGATCACATCCATCTGCATCTCGATCATATCGATCCCAAAGTGCTGGCTGAACGTCTGCCGGGCATCACCGAAAGCGGCAAGATTTTCGCAGGCGTTGACCTGACCCGCGAAGCTTTGCCGGTCACACCAACGGTCCATTACAATATGGGCGGTATTCCGTGTAACTATCACGGCGAAGTTGTGACGATTGGCCCTGATGGCAATCCCGATCACGTTGTGCCGGGGCTTTATGCTGTGGGCGAAGCGGCTTGCGTTTCGGTCCATGGCGCGAACCGCCTTGGTTCCAACTCGTTGATCGATCTTGTCGTGTTTGGCCGCGCAACCGGCCTGCACCTTAAGGACAATCTGAAGCCGGGTGCCTCGCAGCCTGAACTCGCCGCTGACAGTGCCGATTTCGCTCTGGGCCGCGTCGATCACTTCCGCCATGCCAGCGGCGGTTCACCCACCGCCGAAATCCGCGCCGACATGCAAAAAGCGATGCAAAAGCACGCTGCTGTGTTCCGCGATCAGGCCCTAATGGACGAAGGCGTCAAGCTGGTGGCGGAACAGAACAAACGGATGCAGGACATCCACGTCACCGATAAATCACTGATCTGGAACAGTGATCTGATCGAAACGCTCGAGCTCGACAATTTGATGAGCCAGGCCAACGTGACCATTGCTTCTGCTGCAAACCGCAAGGAAAGCCGCGGCGCCCACGCGCACGAAGACTATCCCGATCGCAATGACAAAGAGTGGATGAAGCACACCGTTGCCTGGTTCGAAGGCTGGGGCGGAAACGGGGGAGGAGTCAAAATCGATTACCGCCCGGTGCACGAATACACACTCACCGAAGACGCAACCTACATCGAGCCTAAGGCGCGGGTGTATTAGAGACGTGCCGAACGATGGCACAAAGCCATTTGAGGCGCGCTATGACCGTGTCAAACTTGCAGGATTGATCACTCTTTCGCTTGGCTTTGTGGCCTGCGGGCTGTGGTTGACGGGCTTTCTCGGTGAGGGGCCGGAAAGCTCGCGTTACGGGCCGCTCACAATGTCTGTTGTGGGCTATAGCTCATTTCTTTTTTTCGGCGCGGTCGCACTCTCCATGCTCAAAGCTGTGTTGGCCGGGGCAATTGCTCTGCGAATTGATGAACACGGTATGATGTATTCGCGTTTCTCTCGGTCGACTGTGCATTGGAGTGATTTTGCGGGATTTTACCACGCAACCATGTATGGAAATCCGTTTTTATGTTTCGAACTCAAACCGGATGCGGAATTCCAACTCAGTATTTTTAGAATGCCGTTCATTGCAGCCAATCGCTGGGTCATCGGTTATGCGCACGCAATCTCGATCAATGGGATGGATGTCGGACAAGCGCAGATCGTCGAGGCGTTGAAGCATTTCGCACCTGAATCAGTGACCGAGCGGATTTAGCCCCCTGATTGAACGATCGTTTTAGGCGGCCTGCGCGGAATAGCGTCCGAACAACGGAGAGGCTTTCCGACCTTCTGGGAGATCAAAACGCGGGTCAAAGCTGGCGGGGAGCGCATTGGCGCGACCGAACAGCCCACTTGCGGGGATGCTCTTGGCAGCTGTTTTTTCGATGACCATTATGTTCGCCCTTTCGCCGCCTGCATTGCGAGCGGCATTGCTCGTTTCGTCCTGATGCAAGAAATACAAGTGATGGCCGCAAACAGATTGTATCAAACCGTCACGCGCAACAATTGTCGGATCAATACAATGGTTGAAATTGTGCCCGCTGTTTGAACGACTTGCTGCGCACGCTTGACCTTGCGTCCAGCTTTGCGAAGATGCGGGCAATGGAAAAACTGGCGATATTCGGATTGGGGCTGGCAGCGCTGATGGCTGCTCCGCTCGGCGCACAGGGGGCAGATACCGGCCCCAATCAACCGCCTGCTCATACCCAGCCATTCCCCAATATCGGCACTGGCGAAACGCGCGAGGAGATCGTTGATAGTTTCGATCATGCTCCTCAGTTAAGGCGAGGCATTCCAGCGCGCGAATTGCTTGCACAGCAAAGACGGCTGACGCGCGCGCTGAATGATCTGCAACCCCAGCGCCCCGGCGTGGTCGATGCCTATGTCGTGACAATCGCGCTCGACAGCGATCCGGTCTTTGCCCGCGAGGCGCGTGAAGCGGGAAGGGTGCTGACGAGCCGGTATGATGCCGGCGGTCGCGCTCTTACCCTTGCTGGACCCGATGGCGAGCGCGACGAATTGCCGCATGGCTCGATTGAAAACTTGCTGGTCAGCCTTGCCCATATTGCCGAATTGATGGACGGCGAAGAAGACGTGCTGGTGCTTTACACCACAAGTCACGGGCTCAAGCTCGGACTTGCCTATCACTACGGGGACACCGGCTACGGCATATTCTCCCCCGCACGGTTGAAAGAGGCGCTGGAGGAACTGGGCATAGAACGGCGGATCCTGATCTTGAGCGCATGCTTTGCCGGCGTGTTCGTTCCCGAATTGGCTAGCGCGGATACCGCCATACTGACGGCCGCTGCCTCTGAACGCAGTTCATTTGGCTGCCAGCCTGAAAACGACTGGACGTTCTATGGTGATGCGCTGATCAACCGCGCGATGCGGCAACCGCAAAGCCTGTCTGATGCTGTGCGCGAGGCCAATCGCACCGTTGCGGGCTGGGAAACGCAGCAACGCCTGCTGGCATCGCTCCCGCAAAGCGCGATCGGTGCCAATGTGGCAAGCTGGCTCCCCATGCTCGAAGCGCGCATGCCAAGCGTCGCAAGCGCGCCTGTTGGTCGGCCTGCGGTGGGTGAATAGGCCTATTCAGGCGCCTCAACGCGGCGCGCGTCGATAATATCGACAGGCTCTGCGATCATCTGGCCCACCATCATGCCTTCACCAAGGTTGGGATCGGTAGGGGCTGCATGGATGGCCGAGACAACATCCATTCCCGCGATCACATATCCAAACACGGCATAGCCGTTCTGCCAAACCGGCTCATCTGAATCGGGCTGCGCATCGAGGCCGATCTGATCCTGCAACATGATCGAGAAATCGCCATTTGCGGTTCCAGGATCCCCCATCGCCATGGAAAGTGCACCGTTGGTGTGGCTGAGCCCGGTGAGCGTGGTTGGTTCATGCGTGATACCGGGCAAGATGCGCGCCGGATCGAACCGTGCACCACCCTGGATTAACCCATTGGGCCGTGGCTCGCGTTCCAGCTTCATCGCGCGGTAGAAGGCTGTGCCGTCAAACCGGTCTTCGTCGATATAGCGCAGGAAGTTTGCCGCTGTGATCGGCGCACGCTCTGTTTCAAGGCGGATTGTGATGTCGCCCATCGTTGTTTCGAGCACAACATCGACCGTTTCGTAATTCACTTCCGGTTCGGGCGCCTGAGCGACGGGCGGCTCGACATTCCTGATCTCGAACTTCATCAGCAAGGTGCGCTGGTTGCCGGAGAAATTGTTGTCCGACACGAGATAGAGATAGGTTTGACCATACTGCTCACGCACCGCCAATCCTTCAAAATTGTCGAGCGTTAGAGGCGGCAGGATTGTCGCAAGCGTCTCAGGCTCGCCATCTTTGGGCAAGGCGACGATGGCGGCGCGATTGCCTTCGCCCCGCCGATAGCTGCGAAACAGGACATAGCATGTCCCATCGGCGCGGCAGGCGGCATCGGTTGGCGCGCCGCCATGTTCGGCAAGTTCGGGCGGGGCAGGCAATTCAAACTGCCGCACGCCGCCCATTGATGCGTGGACGCAATTGGGCCGGCCGGTTTCGGCCCATTCGCCGCATGCCAACAAGGTGTCAGATGTTAGCGCGAGAGTTTCCAGCCCGCCATTGGGTGCAGCTTGCGCGACAAGCGCGATGGCGCCTGCAACATCGCCACCAGCAGGAATTCCTGCAGTGCGCGCGCTGAGCGAGGGATAGCTCCAGATGCGGTGCTCACGTTCAAAGGCGACAAGCCATGCGCCATCGCTCGCGCGCGCAATCGCTTCGGCATCGCCGCTATCCTTGCCGCGCAACCTGCGCCCGCGTTCATCATTGAGATCGTCAATTGTGATCGAGAGAACGTCGATCAACCGTCCGTCGATTTCGTCAGGTGCGATAGAAAGCCAGCGACCATCATCGCCCACCGCAAACAGCCTGTTGCCAAGCCATTCAAGGCCCGAAATCCCGCCAATATCCTCATCACCCGGTTCAATCGCGACCCCGCCGCGATAGATCAATTCGCCCGTTTCAATCTGCGAAGGATCGGCAGGATTGAGAAGCACGGTATCGGTGATCGCAAACAGTTCTTCCTGATCGCGCACTTCAATATCGCTGGCCGCAATATGGTCGGCGTCTTGGGTTTCGTTGTCCTGCGCGCAGGCAAATTGCATAACGCCCAGTCCCGACCTGAAGCTCCCCTGATAGGGTTCTTCTGCCGGAACGGCGTGGAGGTCAGGGTTTACAAAGTCGCGCCAGCCTTGCGGGATGTCGCGGCCCTCGGTTTCGCCTGTTGCAATCGCGCGGTGCATCACTTGGGCTGATCCCTCGCGGCCAGCTTCGCGCATCAGGATGGCAAGGTTTGCAAGGCTTTGCGCATCGGGATTTTCGGCTGCGGCATGATCTTCCAACCTTTCGATTGCGAGAGGCTTGTCACCGCGTGCAAGCGCCATGTCGATCAGCGCGCGGCGCGCACCCGCTTGGCGCTCGGCGGGTAGGGCGCCGCTATCCAAGAGGCGGATCAACGCCTCTTCGCGTAAGGCGGCATCGCCAATTGTGCCGGCGAGGTTGTAAAGCTCCGTCCCGCCCATCAAACGTTCTTGAACGCCGAACTGATCGGAACTGGCGAGATAGCGAAAGATGTCGCTAGCGCCTGCAATATCGTCCTCGGCCAAGGCTTCGCGCGCTTGCAGCATCAGGCACGATGCGCGCTCTCCGATTTCCTCATTATCGCTAACGCAGGTTGCGGTGATCCGTTTTCGGACGGCGTTTGCGCCGTGATAAGGCTCCAGCCCTGCTCCCGGTGTCAGGCCGCGAATGCCGGTTGCACTGGCAACATTGAGATCAGTGAAATCGGGCGCTGTGCGAATGCGTGATCCTGTTTGGGCGCGCTCTTCTTCGCGCGATGTCTGTCCTTCGACGATGATCGGGGTTTGCGCCGCTTCGGCTTCGGGGTCGGTTTCCTGAGGAGTAGCAGCAGCCACGCTCAGCGTGAGCGCTGTGAATAGGGGAGCAATCCATGTCATTCGTCCGTTGTGATCGACCGCTGGCAGAACTTCAAGCGGGGATGAGGCCTGTTCATCTGACTGTAATGTTTACATTCGTAGTCGTAATGACTACAAACGTAATCAAGGTCCTGGATCAACTCGCAAGAGCGTTCAGGTAGTGGGAGGGACTGGTGAGCAAGACACACAATTCCAAACTGGTCGAAAGGCCCGAACGGATTAGTGAGGCCGAGCACGCGGTGATGGAGGTCCTGTGGGATCGCGGCACTGCAACTGCGGCCGAAGTGTGCGACATCGTTTGCGAAGCTCGCGATTGGAGCCTTGCGACTGTCAAAACGCTGCTTTCGCGTCTGGTACAGAAAAACGCCATCGAGACGCGCCCTGATGGTCGCCGCTATCTATACACCCCGCTTATTGCGCGTTCGGACTATGTCGGCGGGGAATCGCGCCGATTGGTAGACAGGCTGTTTGGCGGCAAGGCAGCCTCGCTGGTGGCGCATCTGGCTGAAACAGAGGCGCTTACGGATAAGGATCTTTCTGAGATCGAGGCGCTGTTGAAGGAGCTCAAGCAATGACTGCATGGCTTCTGGAAACACTCGTCTGGACTGCGGCACTGATCGCACTTGTTCTGATGGTTCGTCGTCCGGTTGCGCGCTGGTTTGGCCCGCAAGTGGCCTATGCGCTTTGGGCGTTGCCGGTCTTGCGGCTTGCGCTTCCTCCGATTGAATTGCCGGCTTGGATGGCCCCTGCGTCTGAAACAGAGCCGGGCGCGCTGGCCGATCAATTTGCGTTCCTCGACCCCGCTAACCTTCTCGCCACGCAAGAAGCTGTGGGGGCTAACGAGGGGGCAGCGCCAATCGCGGCGGGCATGCCTGCCACCGGATCCGTTACCCCTGTGACCGGCTTTGACTTTGGACCCATGATCGAGTTGGGCCTTGTGGTCTGGCTGATTGGCGCTGCCATCTTCTTGTACCTGCGCTTTGCTGCCTATTTCCGCCTGCGAGATGAATTGCTGGGCGATGCGAGCGAAGTGGGCCGCGATGGCAAGGTTCGCCTTGTCGAAACGCACGGCACCCAAGCGCCACTGGCATTTGGTGTGATTGATAAGGTGATCGCGCTTCCGCAGGGGTTTCTTGCGCAGCCTGATCGCACCGCCCGTGACCTCGCGCTTGCGCATGAAATCGCGCATCACAAAGGCCACGATCTGCTGATCAACATTCTCGTGCAGCCGCTGTTTGCGATGCACTGGTTCAACCCGCTTGGCCGTTATGGCTGGCTGGCCCTGCGCCGCGATCAGGAGGCAGCCTGCGATGCCCGCGTAGTTGGCGCCGAACCTGCCGATACGCGCCCTGAAACCCGCGAAGCCTATGCCAATCTGATCGTCAGCTTTGCTGCCGGACCCAATTCTGCCCCCAGTCACGCTCTGGCCGCCCCGATGGCCTGTCCGGTGCTGGGAGAGAAGTCGATAATCCACCGTTTGAGGAGCCTTAATATGACCGACACCCCCAATAGCCGCCGGATGGCTGGCCGATTGATGCTGGGCGCTGCTGTGATTGCACTGCCGCTGACCGCATCGATCTCCTATGCTGCTAGCGAAGCCCCGATGGCACCCGAAGCGCCTGTTGCACCGCGCGCTTTGACTGCGCCGCCCGCTCCGCCAGCGCCGCTGGCTCCGCCTGCACCTCCTGCTCCGGCGCAATTGCAGGATGAAGAGGTAATCATCGAGGTTGATCCCGATGGCGAGGTTTCGGGCGAAGAGCACCGCGAACGGCGCGTCATGGTTATTCGCACTGACGATACCCATGCCGAACACACAGAAGGGGCTGAACATACCGAACACCGGATTGAACGCCGGATCGTTCGCGGCAATGGTGAAATGAGCGAAGAACAGATCGAAGAGATCATGATCGAAGTGCGCGAAGGCCTTGCCGAAGCCGACCGTGCGCTTGAAGACATGCCGCGCATCATCGCTGAATCGATGGAAGGCATGGAAGGCGTCGAAGGGCGCACTGTGGTCCATATGGAATGCGATGCGAACAGCGACGAAGCTGCCACCACTACCGAGGACGGCAATGGCAATCGCACGGTCAAAATCTGTCAGACCCGTATTATGGCGCACGCGCTTGAAGGTCTACGTGAAGCACGCGAAGAGATCGCGCGCGACACCGAAATGAGCGCGGAAATCCGTGAACGCGTGCTCAACGAACTTGACCAGCAAATTGAACGCTGGACTGACCGCGAAGGCTAATCGCCCAAGCTAATCGCTCAGGTCAATCGGACCAATGATACCGGCGCGAAGGGGCAACCATTCGCGCCGGTTTTCATTTGACGGGTCTTATTCGCTTGAACTTGGGCGGGGAGCAGCTGGGTAACTGCACCGGCGCTGGGCGCCTAAACCTTTAAGAAAGCCGCGCCGCACCATGCCTGCGGTGATCGCGGTATTCACCTCGCGCCGCCGCGCATTGGCGCCCGATACTTCGCGCACGATCCCGCGAAAGGGGATGAAGGAGCCAACCACGCTTTGCGCGACACGTCCCCTGCTGATCCGGCGGCCTTCTTCGTCGCGGGGAAGGTCGAAATCCTCGCCAAGCACCTGATCAAGCGCGGCGACTTCGCCGACAATGGCGTTGCAGGTGCCAAGCCCGTCTGATGCGTATGGGTCTTGTGCAGCAATGATAAGAACTTCGGGAATGTCGTCGCTATCGATGTTGAAGTCTTCCAGCGGCGTGCGCGCGACGTCTTCGACATCGGGCTCTTCCTCGGTCATCTGAGCATGGGCGGGAGCCGCGATCAGCGCCATTGCGGCGCTGGCGAGCAGCGCCTTAGCGGTAATTGTCGAAATAGACATCGCATACACTGTCATCGGCACTCTCCAGTCCTCGCCGCAGCGCTTCCATGCGCTGCCGGCTTGTTCCGTGGGTAAAGTTTTCTGGATTGATACGTTGGCCAGCGCGGCTCATGATTGTGTCATCGCCGATGGCGCTTGCCGCTCTCAAACCTTCTTCCATATCGCCGCGTTCGATCAGGCGGCGGTTTTTGCCGGCCCAGACGCCGGCATAGCAATCGGCCTGCAATTCCATACTGACCTGTAGCTGGTTTGCCTGACGCGGATTGGCGCTTTGCGCGCTACGGACTTGCCCAGCCAAACCGGTAAGGTTCTGGATGTGGTGGCCATATTCATGCGCAATCACATAGAGACGAGCAAAGTCACCTCCTGTTCCGCTGATCTGCGCGAGCTGTTGGTAAAAGCGCACATCGATATAGATGCCGTAATCCGCCGGGCAGTAGAACGGTCCCGAAGCCGCGCTCGCATTGCCGCAACCTTGCGTTGAAACACGGCCATCGCGGTAAAGATCGAGGACAGGCTGTTCAAAGCGGATACCAGCGCTGCGGAATTCAGGTTCCCATGTTTCATTTAGGCTCGTCAGCGCTTCGCATGCTTCCTGCGCATAGGGTCCGCTGGTGCATATCTGTTGTTCCGTGAGGTCGCCACTTTGCGATGCTGGCGCGTTTTGCTGCTGGTCTGCTCCGCCAAGCACCGCGATGGTCTGGCCCGGATCAACGCCGAACACCACAGCAGCGATCAAAGCGATCACGATTGTGCCGCAGCCAACGCCGCCTGCGCGGCGCATTCCGCCGCCAGACCGACTGGACCTGACTTTGATTTTGTCGGTGTTAAACGGGTTGAGCCGCATCTGATTTCCCCTCTTCAAGCCGCTATTGCGGTCCTGCGTTAGCTAATAACCTGCGCAAATTGCTGGACACGAGCCACGAGCGCGGCAAATGTCGGTTTCTACAACAAAGTGCAGGAGTTGGCACAAATGCTCAAGGGAAAGCGCGCACTTATTACAGGTTCCACGTCCGGGATCGGCCTTGCAATGGCGCGTGCATTACATGCCGAAGGGGCCGAAGTGGTCCTCAACGGCTTTGGCGAACCGGATGAAATCGCCAAGGTAACAGCGCAGCTCGATGCCACCCATCACGGTGCAAACCTGCTCGATCCGGCTGCGATTGAAGCGATGATGGGCGAAATCGGTCCGATCGACATCCTGATCAACAATGCAGGGATGCAGCACGTATCGCCGGTAGAGGAATTCCCGACGGAAAAATGGGATGCGATCATCGGCCTCAACTTAACAGCAGCGTTTCACACCACGCGTTTGGCGGTTGAAAGCATGAAGGCAAAAGGGTGGGGCAGGCTCATCAACACAGCCTCCGCACATTCGCTAACCGCGTCTCCGTTCAAAAGCGCCTACAACGCTTCCAAACACGGCATTGTCGGGTTCACCAAGACGGTGGCTCTTGAGCTCGCGCAGACGGGTGTAACGGCCAATTGTATTTCGCCCGGCTATGTCTGGACTCCGCTGATCGAGGGACAGATTCCCGACACGATGGAGGCAAGAGGCCTGTCGCGCGATGAGGTCATCAATGATGTCCTGCTCGCCAAACAGCCGACCAAGAAATTCGTTCAGCCCGAAGAGATTGGCGCTTTGGCGGTGTTCCTGTGCCGCGAAGAGGCCGGCAATGTGACCGGCGCAAACTGGAGCATCGACGGAGGCTGGACCGCCGAATGATGCGGCGCTGGGGCGTTCTTTTTGCAGTTGTTGCAAGCCTTGCGCTTGGTGCCTGTGCCAAAGCGCCGCTCGCGGTTGCGCCTGCGCCCGAACGCTCGGTGATCGAAGCAAACCTGATGCGCGATATCTCCGTGCTGGCGAGCAACGAGTTCGCTGGGCGCAAGCCGGGCACTGTGGGCGAGGACCTGACGGTTGCTCATATTATCGAACAGATGGAGCAGGCTGGACTGCAATCGGGCACCAATGATCCAGGCAGCGCATGGCTGGCTCCGGTTGATCTGGTCAGCACCAAGGCTTTGGAATCGCACATAACCTTGCGCACCAATCGCGGCGAGGTTGAGGTTGCACAATCAAGCGGTGCTGCTTTCGCAGGAAGCCGCCGCGCGCTGATCGACGGCGTTGATGTTATGTTCGTTGGGCGCAAAAGCGACAGCGTTGTTCCTGAAACTATTACAGGCAAGATTGTCGTCATGCTTGGCGAACCCGGCGTCAGCCCACAGCGCCGTGCAAAGCTGTTCGAAGCCAATCCGGCAGCGATTATTACTGTCGTTGAAGATGATGACGCGATTGCCAATGTCCGGCGCGCTTACGGGCGAGAACGTCTTGTGCTGGCAAGCGAGGCGACCGACAGATTGACCGCCTTTATCACAACGCAGGTCATGGAATCCGCCTTTCCCGACGGCGCGTGGTCCGCACTGGTCACAGCAGCAGGTGCAGACGAATTCGAACCGCAAATGCTTGAGGCGACGATTGCGATCGACGCGCGCACATCGCGGCGCGAATTTGCCAGTTCAAACGTGATTGGATTGTTGCCCGGCGCGGTTCCGGGCTCGGGTGCAGTTTTGTTGCTGAGCCACTGGGATCATCTGGGGGAATGCGGCAGCGAGGAGGCGGATGACCTCATTTGCAATGGCGCAATCGACAATGCGAGCGGGATTGCCGTGATGCTGGAACTCAGCCGCAGACTGGCCGCACACGGGCCACTTGATCGCGATATCTATTTCCTCGCCACCAGTGCTGAGGAATCGGGACTTCTGGGCGCACGTGCATTTGCCGATGCTCCCCCGATGCCGCTTGATAGCATTGTTGCTGCATTCAATTTCGATACCGTCGCCGTTGCACCTGCGGGAAGTCCGGTTGGATTTGTCGGAGAGGGGCGCACGCCGCTTGATCCGTTGATCCTTCAAGTGATGGAGGAAAGCGGGCGGACGCTGGGCAATCGCGAATTTGCCGAAAGCTTTGTGAGGCGGCAGGACGGTTGGGCGTTGCTCGACAAGGGCGTGCCGGCGGTTTTCCTTTCAACCGCGTTTGGTTCGGAAATCGTGCTCGGCCCCTATCTGGAGGCCGATTACCACCGCCCTTCAGATGAAATTGATCGCATCGAATTGGGCGGCGCGATTGATGATCTGTTGCTGCACGAAGAGCTGGTCCGGCGTGTCGCCAGCACCACAGCCTATCCGCTTTCTGAACAATAGGCCGTCGATAGACGCCGATCGGGCCTAGCGCCGCGCGGCTTGCCGCCCTACAGGGACGTGCACGATTCGCTCCTGGCTTTGAATAGGCCACCCAAGAAAGTTACGTGCACATGGATATCCCCCTAGGTCTGACATTCGATGACGTTCTCCTGCGTCCTGCAGAGAGTAATGTTTTGCCGAGCATGGCTAACACCCAGACGCAGTTGACGCGCGATATCGCGCTCAACATTCCGGTTCTGTCATCGGCAATGGACACTGTGACCGAAGCAGACATGGCGATTGTCATGGCGCAGCTTGGCGGGATTGGTGTGCTCCACCGCAACCTTACCGTTGAACAGCAGAGCGCCGCAGCACGCGCGGTTAAACGCTATGAAAGCGGCATGGTGGTCAACCCGATCACGATCGCTCCTGATGCGTCGCTTGGCGATGCACAGGCATTGATGGACCAGAACCGGATCAGCGGCATTCCGGTAACCGATGCCAATGGCAAGCTGGTTGGCATTCTCACCAATCGCGACGTTCGCTTTGCCGAAAATCCGGCCCAGCTGGTGCGCGAACTGATGACGACCGAGAACCTCGCCACTGTGCCGCTTGGCACTGGTCAGGAAGAAGCGCGGCGATTGCTCCATGCCCGCCGGATCGAGAAGCTGCTGGTGGTGGACGATGATTACAAATGTATCGGTCTGATCACGGTCAAAGATATCGAGAAGGCCGTGAATTACCCGCATGCAACCAAGGACGCTGCTGGCCGCCTTCGCGTTGCTGCGGCAACAACCGTCGGTGATGCGGGCTTTGCGCGGACCGAAGCGCTGATTGAGGCCGAATGCGATGTCATCATCATTGATACCGCTCACGGTCACAATCAGGACGTTTCCAAGGCCGTTCGCCGCGCCAAAGAGGTTTCCAATTCGGTGCAGGTGGTTGCAGGCAATGTCGCCACTGCGGAGGCTACCCGCGCACTGATCGATGCGGGCGCAGATGCGGTAAAGGTTGGGATTGGCCCGGGTTCGATCTGCACCACCCGCGTTGTCGCAGGCGTAGGCGTGCCGCAGCTTACCGCTGTGATGGAAAGCGCTGCTGAAGCGGCAAAATCAGGCGTTCCGGTGATTGCCGATGGCGGGCTTCGCACATCGGGCGATGCAGCGAAGGCGCTTGCCGCTGGTGCATCGACGGTGATGGTCGGTTCGATGCTGGCTGGCACCACAGAAAGCCCGGGCGAAGTGTTCCTTTATCAAGGGCGCTCTTACAAGGCATATCGCGGCATGGGCAGCGTGGGCGCGATGGCGCGCGGTTCGGCCGATCGCTATTTCCAGCAAGATGTTTCAGCTCTCAAACTGGTGCCTGAAGGCATTGAAGGCCAGGTGCCGTTCAAGGGCCCGGCTGCCGATGTCATTCACCAGCTTGTTGGCGGGGTGAAGGCTGCTATGGGATACACAGGATCTGCAACGATCAAGGATCTGCAATCGCGCGCGCAATTTGTACGGATCACCGGCGCTGGACTTTCCGAAAGCCACGTCCACGATGTCGCCATCACCCGAGAGGCACCCAATTATCCAACCCGCTAGAACCGTCCGATGACCCCCTCAGCGCGCGTTCAAGCGGCGATTGAGCTGCTCGATCAGACCATCGAAGGAGCAAAAAGCGTAGGTGCGCCTGCCGATCGACTGATTGCGACCTATTTCAAACAGCGCCGCTATGCCGGATCGAAAGACCGACGCGCCGTGCGCGAGCTGGTCTATCGCGCTATCCGCGAATGCGGCGAAGTGCCTTCAACGGGCCGCACCGCAATGCTCGCACTGGCCGAGATTGATCCCGCCATCGCCGAGTTGTTCGATAGCTCGACCCACGGCCCGCCGCGCATCGGCAAGCATGAAAAACCGGCGAAGCGCGGCATTGCACCGCAATGGCTGGTGGACGAACTGAGAAAATCGGGCGTTTCAGCTGAAGAACAAGCCGCAATGCTGGGCCGAGCGCCGCTTGATTGCCGGGTGAACACGCTTAAGGCAGAGCGCGACATGCTCGAGCTGCCCGTGGCTGGTGAACATCTTGCCGCGCCCCATGGCCTACGCTTTGAAACCGGCACTCAAATCGATCAATGGGAAGCCTATCGCGCTGGCCAGATCGAGGTGCAGGATCACGGCAGCCAGCTTGCCTGCATGGCGGCCAACGCGCTGCCGGGCGAAACGGTGCTCGATCTATGCGCCGGGGCAGGGGGCAAGACGCTCGCTCTGGCGGCTGCGATGCAAAATACCGGCGAATTGATCGCGAGCGATACTGACAGCCGCCGGCTTGGCCTGTTGGGTCCAAGGTCGCAGCGTGCTGGCCTTACCAATGTGACCCGCCGCGTGCTTGATCCAAAGCGCGAGATGGAAGCATTGGGTGATCTTGAACAGCGCGCTGATCTGGTGCTGGTCGATGCGCCGTGTTCGGGAACGGGCACTTGGCGCCGCAAGCCAGAGGCAAAGTGGCGCCTGACGCCCAAACGGCTCGACCGGTTTGCCCAATTGCAGGACCATGTGCTCGACCTTGCCGCGCAATGCACAAAGCCGGGCGGACGGATCGCGTTCATTACCTGTTCGATGCTCGATACCGAAGGAGCAGCGCGGATAGAGGCGTTCCTTGAGCGCTATCCTGATTGGAAAGCCGAAGATGCCGGGCTGCCGCTTAGCCGCAAGCACTTCCAAGGAACGCGTCTCACACCGTTCCATGACGGTACGGACGGCTTTTTTGTCGCTATCCTGCGTTCCGCGTGATAGCCCTAGGGTCTATGGCCCTAAGCACATCACGCGAGCCTCAGGCCTTCCGGCTCGACCGTTTTAAGGAGCTTTTCATGCGTTTCGCGCCCGCTGCCGCTGCCCTTTCGCTGTTTCTTGCCACCACGGCGAGCGTTTCTGTCGCCGGTAATCGCGATCCCGAACCGCGTGCAGCCATGCTGATTGCAGAAGGCCGCGCCGCTCTCGAAGCGGGCGACACGCAGGCTGCGATTGACGCGTTTGAAGCAGCATTCACTGTCGATCCGGGCTTTACGCCGATCCTGATTGAGCTGGCGCAGGCATCACGCCGCGAAGGGCTGCAAGGCAAGGCAATCATATATTACCGCGAGGCACTGGCGCGCGATCCAGGCAATTTTGCCGCGATATCGGGCGAAGGTCAGGCACTGGTTGAAAAGGGCGCGCTGGAAAAGGCGCAGCGTAACCTTGCCCGTCTGGAAAGCCTGTGCGGGATCAATTGCCCTGAAACCATGGCCCTACAGGCGCGCATTGCCGAAGGTCCGCCAGCGCGGCTTGCGGCTGAAACAGCCGAAGACGGTCCTGCGACAAACTAAGAAGGCGCCTTTGCCATGTTTACGCTGCACCACCTTGAATATTCGCAAAGTTTCCGAATTCTCTGGCTGCTCGAAGAGCTGGGCATTCCATATGAGCTAAAGCTCTACGACCGCGATCCGAAAACCAATCTGGCACCTGCCGATTACAAGGCCCTGTCGCCGCTGGGCACGGCGCCGGTTGTGACAAAGGGTGATCTGGTTCTGGCCGAAAGCAATGCGATCATCGACTATATCCTTGATGATCATCCAGACAGCACGCTTGCTCCCAATGCAGGCGATAAGGACCGCGCGCGGCACCTGTTCTGGTACCATTCCTCGCCCGGTTCACTGATGCCGTTGCAGAGCATCGCCATGGTGTTGGGCTTGCTCGAAATGCGCTCTCCTTGGCCGTTGAGTTCGCTGCTCAAGGCGGTGTTCGGTCAGGTGCGCAAAATGTTCCTCGATCCGCGTAACGAAGCGCTGCTTGCCTTGATGGAGAGCGATCTTGGAACGCAGCCCTATTTCGGCGGCGACAATCTGACGGTTGCGGACATTACGCTGGTCTATCCGATGTATGCCGCGCGCGACAAAGGTGTGTTTGGCGACGATTATCCGAACATCAACGCCTGGTTTGACCGGATCGAGGCGCGCCCGGCGTTTCAATCCGCGCGGGCGAAAGAT
>Ga0316207_10002156_pt1 | contig 21182 bp, 23 predicted proteins | sample 6weekpyrite_MG_FD_204943 | JGI IMG/M metagenome (GOLD analysis project Ga0316207, IMG submission 204943) | Microbial mat bacterial communities from mineral coupon in-situ incubated in ocean water Damariscotta River, Maine, United States -... | ecosystem: Environmental > Aquatic > Marine >...
ATTCCCACGGTTGTCATACAGCAAATGTGCAGAAATGGCTGCAGAACATTTTAATGTTTCTAGCAAGACCATAAAGCGGCATACAACAAACTGGAAATAAATTGGGACAGTGCCCTCCACTGTCCCAGTTAGATACCCTCTACTATGGACCTCATACAAGCCAGATGGTCTGACTTGGATTCAAAACACATGAGGTAAAAACATGCACGATTCACTCCCAATCGTCGGCTATATACGACTACCTGACGTACTGAAAGTTTTTCCTGTAAGTAAATCTTCCTGGTGGGCAGGCATTAAAGAAGGTCGTTATCCTCAGCCGGTTAAATTAGGCCCGCGTACTACTGCCTGGCGTGTGGAAGACATACGGGAATTAATTAATAAGGCAAGTGGAGAAGTATCATGAATATCTAACCCCTGAAACACAAAACCCGCCTAGGGGCTAATCCTAAGCGGGTAAAGAATGATTTGGCAGGTTCATTCAATAGGTGAATTATGACACGAGATAGAGTTAAATCAAAAGGTAGAAGAGAAAGTGGATCCTTTATCTCCCTTCCTCACAATATCGTAAACAGCGACGAGTTTTGTAAACTGAGTGCAATTTCCGTAAAGCTATTAATCGATTTATTTTCGCAATTTAAAGGTAAAAACAATGGTGACCTATGCTGTTCTTGGACTCCTATGAAGAAACGCGGGTGGAGATCAAAAGACACCCTCTTTAGGGCCATGAGTGAGCTGGAATCAAATGGCTGGATAATTAGAACAAGACAAGGCAACAGAAATAAAGCAAACCTATTTGCCGTAACATGGAGAGGTATTGATGAGTGTAAAGGCAAACTAGATCTTGCACCCAACCCTAGGCCCCTCAATATGTGGAAATTAGATTCACCTCCCCGATTACCGGGTAACTCCGGTACGGATGCCGTGTGAATGAGGTGTCAATCACAATTGTGTAATTAGTAATAAACACGATTATCGTGTGAGTCAGCGTAGAAAAAACACTATTAGTTACCCGATAGTCGTACACCTTCTTAGAATCTACCATGTACTTATGAATTGCGTAACTGATGCTCATACAAATATATGACCACATACTACATTATCTCGGTGCTTTCTAAATAATATAAAAAAGAAATGGGTCCTCCTGGAGCTAGAATACGCGGGTACCGCACGCGCCCACTATTTTGCTAGCTACTAAATTTTTCATAGGTTGTTGTTTAATTATCAAACAACCTATGAAAAACATGTTATTGCATTATTCCTAAATATATTTTCTCAAATCTTTAATCTATCTATACGCAAATGGGTCTATAGTTATACAACCTTACCTAAACCTATTATCACTGCTACCGAAAAAAATAATAAATATATAATTACCGCTTAATATTTTTATAAAAGCTGCCTAATTCATAAAGACTCAAACTCTTTAACAGTCGCTATACCCATCCTGACCTTATTTCTCTTGTTATGTCTGCCTTCGGCGGTGGCCTCAACCGGTCGTCGCAACACATGCATTAAATCGCTCTGCCGCTGCCGAAGGAGCGCTAGCGACGAAGGCAGTCGGTAGGAGTGATTTGTTATGCGCTTATAGTTGATAATATCTTCATTGCTCCCACAAAAGAAAGAAAACAAATTACCCATAAAGTTACCGGGCCACCTGGTCCCGAAAACTTGAGGCCGAACATACTTAGTTGATATTTTTCTTCACTTTCCTCTTTAGGGGGATATAACTTCCAAAAAATAGCAACCAAACCGAATGCACTTAATGCGGAAGCTGGCAAACCAATATTGAAAAGAGGGCTATCTCCGTAGTATTCTTTTAGAACTGTTGATGGGAATGCATAGGCAACGAATCCCCCGATTATATATATCGTAATAGAAATAATAAGTATCCATATAACTACTATCTGAGCAATTTCATATTTTCTCATTTTACTCTCCTGCGACATAACGTTTGAGCTAAGGGGCACGCAGTTCTTTGCGCGTCCTATTCTTGAGCGATTTGTTATATGCCTTTAACTTCATTCATCGCTGCCTCAAGATTAAGGATGCTTTCTTTCACACCCTGATGTTTATGAACCCAAAGATCACCTAGGAACTGGGTTACACTCATTCCTTTCAGAAGGCCTTCTAAATTATTGTTCTTGGCACCTTCTAGGAGATCATGCCCTTTATTCATTATCTCTTCGCTAATTTCTGCCTCAGGTTCACCTAATTCAGTGTTCCATTCTTTCTGGATTGCTGAAATTAGTTTTCCAGCCGCAATTTCTAATTTATTCTTTTCTTTAACCATTAGGCATATAACAAATGCTTTCAGTCTGGCACATTGTGATGCCGTTATGAGAGGAGGAGTCCATCCCATTGCTTTTGGGATAAAAGCGGTCAAAGCAACTTCACTATATATCACTACACAGCCGTTCTAACACCTCTTCCCTGTACACAGAAACATCATCTGCAGCGTTAGTGCCTATTTGAACCTGGTTACCTCTTGCACTGAGCACAACTATCTCAATTTCTTCGCCCGTTGAGGTTCGAATTACAAGTGATTCACCAATTTTACGTGTGAGGACTAGCATAGTGGCCTCCTTGCCAATTATTATGTGTTACTCACTATATAGCCTAATAGCAGCAGAACTGTATCAGCCATTATCTACCCGTTTTGTGGGCGATTGCTTACATTGCCCCTGGATGTCTTCAATTAACTCCGAAGTAAATAAGGTACTTCCATAAACACCCATTTATCGAAATGGGTACATTCACACTATTGAAAACTATTTAATTCCTCATCCAAGATTTGTGCTTCCGCTAGCCTTCCTTGGATTTTCAACAAATCAACTAAATTTCTATACGCATTGACAAATTCTGAATCAAGCTCAATGGCTCTACGGTAAGCCATCTCGGCATCAGCCAGCTTATCTTGTTCAACCAACACATTGCCAAGGTTGTTATGTGCAGATGCATCTTTAATGTCTAGCTCAATAACCTTACGATAGGCCTGCTCTGCATCAGCCAGCTTACGCTGAACGGCCAGCACAGTTCCTAAGTTTAAATACAGGGCTGCATCCTTTGAATCGAGTTCAGTGGCCTTGCGATAGGCCTGTTCGGCCTCGCTAAAACGTTTCTGGTCAAGTAGTAAGTTGCCCAAGTTATAAAGCGGATCAACATACTTAGGGTAATGTGCAATAGCCGTTCGATAGGCCTGTTCGGCCTCGACCAAGCGTTCTGGGTCAAGAAAAAGTAAAGTGCCGAGGTTGTTATGTGCAAACGAGTGTTTCGGTTCTAGTTCTATGGCATCGCGATAGGCCTGCTCAGCCTCGACCAGCTTACCTCGGTTTTTTAGTACATTTCCTAGGTTATTATATGGTAAAAAAAAGCCAGGATCGGTGCATATCGCCTTTTTATAATACTGGAAAGCTTGTGTCTCAGCGCCAATGTCTTCGTAAAGTGCGCCTAACCGATTCTGTAATGATGCTTTGACGCGTATGTTAGTTGAATTTGCCGCCAAGCCTTGATTAGCGAAGGATATACCAATTGTGGGTTCTTTAGTCTTCCAACTGTTGGTTGCCAGCAGAAGAAAATCTACTGCTGATCGTTTTTCTTCAGGTCGTTCTTGAGCTGCAAGAAATATGGGCTCTTCTGAAATAGACACCTCTTCTCTGGATTGTTCCACTTTATCCGATTTCGCCAGCTCAGCTAAAGTAGGAACATGTGTTTTGACCGTTAAAAAACCCTCAATAGTGATTTCCTTGATAAGTTTTAGGCTAGCCACTATAACCAAAGCGACACTGAACACGAGACATAGGGTGGCATAAGCTCTTTGGCCTTTATTATTCTTGTGAATTAAAAATGCTGAGAATACAAATAGGCATCCACTGAAAGCCAATAGAATGTATTGAATGAAAGTCATTCAGTGCGTCCTTTCCTAAATGATTAGTTCATTTATCTCACAAATTTAAATTCATGTTCATACAACGAAAACATGGCACATGTGTAGCTTCCTAACTTCTATAAAGTTGATACGAACAAGCATTCCGTCCTTCCGTTAATTGCTAATTAATAATGCTTTATGGATAATCTATCCCTATAGAAAATCGGGGCCTCGTGATGAAGAAAAATAGTGGATTGAATGTAAAACACTTGATTACCACAATATTAGCGATTAATCATTCACTTCTTCATCAGATTCTTTAATTTTGCTATCAGCGACATTTTCTTTTTCAGGTTTATTGCTTCTTCTTACAGTGCCTTTTATAATATGCAGGCAAGCATCAACAACTTTATTGTTCATAGATTTATTTTGCATATTGTTATCTAAATTGAATAAGTATGTTGCACATTTATCACTGATTCTTTTCTTCTTTACTATTGTTTTAACAATTTCCGTAACAGCAGCCGCTATTTCCCCCGTTGCTTCGGCGCTTAGTGATTTTTTTTGCACTGCATCAGAAAACTGCCCGCTGGTTGAAGCCGTTGTACTTGCTTTTTGTAACAGTGCACCGTGTCGTTCTTCAGTCCTCTTACGTGTTTCTACGGCCTTCTCACTTGATTTCTGAGCAAATTCAACTCGCAGCATCGCAATTTTAAGTTCATTTTGCTCTTTTTTAAGGCGTTCTTTTAATGAATTTTCAATATCACTACCGGCCGTTGCGGCTTTTAATGAAGTTTCTGTCTCTGTGATTTTTGATTCTATTGTAGTTTTTATTTCTATAGCGCTATCTAAAGCTATTTTTGAATCAGCCTCATCCTTTATGGCAATATCAAGCAAAGCTTTAACATTATTCAGGTGGAGAGAAACGTCAGAATTAGCAGCGCCAGTCAGAATAGCCTGTTTAGCGGCTACTGCGCCTGTTAATTGTTCTATAGCCAAAAGACCAACAAGAACATCCTGGTACCGTTTATGGAGTTCATCAAGTTGGGCAGAATTTAGCGCCCTGCTATAATATGCTTCGCATACACGGTATAATGCGTCACGCATAAGTTGTATTGATTGCGTTCTTAAGCCAATATTCGCAACTGCTTCAGTAAAACTGTTACTCACTGTGCCAGTCTTACCATCTTTAGATTTTGCCGCTAAAGACAGTGCAGATGACACCGCGGATAATGCATCAGGACTAGGTTCAGCACATATTGCACCAAACTGTTTTGCATAGACAAGTCGCTGTTTCGCATCAAGATGAATGGCGATTCCATTATTACCAGTATGTTTAGTACCAAATTTATCCTCATAAGCTTCAAAGGGAAGTTCTGTTCTCCTGCTTAAGGTGGCAATATTTGCACAGCCAGAAAGGTAGGATACAAGAAGGATGATTACTATCTCTTTATATGGCATTATGAATTCTCCTTTTTCATTCTAAACTTTTATACTTTTCATTCCCATATTGCATCAACGACAGATGCCTCCATCGCATTTTCTTTCTGATCGTTCATTCTTGAGAAAAAATCATACCCTGTCAGATTTTCAATCTCATCAATGGAAACTAAAAATTCAGCATAGTCATCTTTCATAGGTTCATTGGGGATCAAAAAAGCCATAGATTCAAAATCATTTCCATCAATCTGTTTTGAAATAACTATCTTGAAGTAATGTGTTGGCACAGCGACTTCATTATCGCCAATGACCGAATACTCCACAATGCCATCGTTATCATCGTCGATAAAAGCAGGTCCAGTAACAACCCAGAGCTCACCCCTGTCCTTTGCATACCTCTGGATCTTAGCTTCAAGCAAACGCCATTTGTGCTGATTTAACTTTGAATTCTGCGGCGTCATGTTGGACAGGTAAAAACTTTCCTTAATAACTCGCTTGCCGCGACCTTTAGAGTCCCCCGATGCAACCTGATGACCTCTATCATAAATCCCCTTCCAACCCTTATAGTCTGATAATTCAGCGCGCATGCCAGGCTTAAGTAAATTGTCAGGTTTAAATGCATTTGATCCAGGACGCGCTTCAGAGCCAGAAGCATAGTCCTTGGTTAGATGGTATGAGACCCAATCAGCAATCAGATCAATATTGTTATGCGCCAGGGTGTAACCCTCACGGACAATCAATGTGCGGTTTGCAGTTTGGTTAGTCTTCGGAATACCAAATTTATTGTGTTCATCTAACCAGGCTTGTTGATCATCGTTTAAGCCTTCAAGGGTAACCGTAGAAGAAACCGTAACAGCCGTACGCATGCGGGTATCATTGGAGTCACTATCGGTATCTGGGACATTCGCACCGAGTAAGGCAATGACAAGTGGTATGGCTGCAGCAAATTGGTTATTCATTACACTCCCCTCCTTGGGTTAGCTAGTGGCCACCATTTGAATTCACGGCACCTTCTTTACTGTGTGATACTGCCTTGTTTGCTAAATATCCCGTATGACTTATGCCAAGCAGTACATTCATTCCTTCTTGTACCTCAGGGAGTTTTGTTATTACCTCATCACTACCGTTTAGTAGCGAGGCAATCGCTGCTCCATAGCCGACCAGCAAGATAAAGGTAAAGAAAAACATTTGTAACTTACCCACATCGATCGTTGATGCATTACCTGACTCGTCACCTTTAAGCAGATCTGCCCAACGGGCATCACCTGGTGCGGTATTACAAACGATCATTTCCTTAACATTCTCATCAATACTTGTACCACTTCGCGCCATGTCTTTAGCTGTTTTTGTAAATTCCTGACTGTCTGCAACACGCCCTTTTTTAGAGCTCAACACGGCAGGTCCAGCAACGGCTGAAGCCGTACTAATCCCTAATAATATCCATAATTCAGAAGGTATCGTTACATCCAATGGATCTGCCGTGTTAGGCCCAATATTTGTTAGCACTATCGTAAATAACGCCGACAAAATAACCAGTGTCCAGACGATGAGCTGTAAACGTGACAAACTCATTTTATAGCGGTTATCTATCAATATCCCTCGCCAGTATCCAGTGACACCATGTCCTGCTAGGACAGAAAAAGCGATCATCAGTATGAGGACCTGGAACCAGGTCTGAGCACGCTCACCTTCAGCAGAATTTAAACCAACCCATGCTATCCCAAATAGGATAACTGCCAATCCAATAAGGTTAATATAGGGTTTAGTAGTTAGATAAGGTGACGCTTGAGTTTGAGGTAGATGTTCCATTGACGCACTCCTCCCTGTCATAGCTATCCATAGTGAAAAACCATCAGCTTCAACATGCATAGATGGCTTGCGTGATGGTTCTCACCAAGCAGTTCCGTTTTAATAAATGAAAAATATTAGGCACACTGTTCCTAAGCTTCGCCCAATAAACATCCCCCACATACTCGAATGCTTTCTGACACAGTCTACGCCGATAAAAGACAAATGCACGCATAAAATATAAGCAACGCATTAGTATATTAAAATTTACTGAATTAGATCCTTCCGTAAATACCTGTTTAACGAAAGCACTTATTTTGAGCGTCTGTATTCGGCGGTGGCCATTCACGAATACAAGATGAATGACCGCTAATCAGCGGAAGCGGCCGTTATGTAAGTAAATTAATTTGTATGAGTTAGGCTAAAAGCGGTCATTATGGAGTCAGTGACAATGCGTAATGATTCTCATTTGTCACTGCCCCCTTTTATTTCGCTTATTTGTTCGGCGTCGGTTTGAATGAGTTGTCATATTTCTATTTTCACATATATTTAAGGTGTTACAGATCATAATTTTTCCTTTTCAAAAACTGGAGGAGACTCGTCGTTTTCAACGGAGCGTTTATCTTCAAATATTCCAAATATTATGGCATCTACTTATATTCGGTGTTCACTAATTTTATTATCGCCAGTAAAATGCCTGATAATATTGATATAAATACTCCAATTGAGGTGAAAACCCGATCGTTTCCTCCTAATCTTTCAAGAAAAATTAGTGCTCTACCCTTGAATCTCCATAAAAATTTAATTAATAGGCTCGATAAAATATACACTTGAAGTAAAAAAGAAGTAAGAAACGTAGACCATAAAAATATCTTAAATATATCATTGCCACCTCTAAAGACATTACTGTGAACTGACCAGAATAGGTCTAAAATTGCGATTGTTTCGTCTGAATGCATATGATGTGGTGAAATGAAAATATACAAGTTATATGCTAGAGAGATTAATATTATTGGAGTTGTAAATATAGATAAGGTAAGAAAAATATCGGCTAAAGATAAATATATAAATTTTCCATCCATTGAAAATAGAGCTCTTGTTTCCATTAAGGAAAAATAGTCAATTATTAAATTAAGGATGGTAAAAAAGACAAAATACCAAATATGATCGTTTAATTTAAAAGCCGGGTATGAGCCATAGTAGAGTTTTAATATAATAATACATATTAGTATTGCTACTAAAGACCCAACACATGAGGCAAATAAACATCGGATAGAAAAATGTTTCTTCCCATATATTATATTAAATATTTGGATTATTTTATTTTTAGCAGTATTTGCAGATTCAGCAGCATTCAGCCCTGATAATGTATACCACCAGTCTACCAATAATTCTTTGACGGCTTTATTTTCTGCATCAGATATAAAGTAATCGGCTAGTTTAAAAACACCTGCAATTAATCCCATTAATAAAGCAATTAATAGCCAATCCATATTCTCACCCACATAATTCGGTCAGGTCTTGACCTCGTTTGTTTATTATTTTTATATTGCTAGTATGTTTAGCACATAACAGTTGATTAAACGGTTCCATATAACATGACTAGTATTTTCTTATATTTATGCGTTTATTTCTATTAAACAAAACTTTATGGAAAACTCACTCTCATAGCAAATCGGGACCCTGCATTGCAGAATGCAAAAAAATCTCGAGTGGCGAATGACTGCTTTGGGTCTATTTTCTAGCCCATCATTATGTGGTCAAATGGCGGCTTTCAGTATAGACCAACCCTTCGCTGAAATTTAATGAACGGCTGCTTTGGGACGTTAACAGCCACTCACTATCTATCAGATAGTCCTAGGTCAAGTATGCATGACTACATTTTATTTAACGGCAACTCGCCTCAAAATTAGCTTTGTTTGTCGACAAATCCCAGTCACTTAAGTTTTGTGTAAATGTAACTCGATCCATGTTTGGATGTAATGTGATGCCAGCCATACTTTCTATGACACCAATATTGCTGATACTATAAACAACATCCGGCTTCACATCATTCCATTTCGAACCGTGCTTGTCGTTTGTGTTTTCTGTTAAAAATGCAAGACCAGCCCAGCCATCATTCTTTTCTCGTACGATCACCTTGTAATAATGACTTGGTACAGCAACACGCTCCTTGCCGCTATTGCTCTCCATTCGTACTGCCTTATCGTCCGCATCACGCTGGGCATTGTTATCTCGGTCAAATATCGCACCCGAGGTGACGTAAATAGTTTTGTATTGATTCGCCCACTTTCGTGTTAGGTGTTCTAGTGAGAGCCAGATTCCTCGATTGAACCGACAATGCTGAGGACTCATATTCGACATAAGGTAGGTATTAATTTGTTCAGTTAAATCATCTTTTAAATCGGCATCATTAGCCATGTGCCCTTGATCATAAATTGGTTCTTTATAATCTGCTGGCGTGGCTGTTTGATCGAATGTCATCCTAGGATCTCTCCGGAAGCAATTAACTCGATCTTTCCCTCCGGTATTATCCATATCTGTTTTGGTAAGTTTATAACTTACCCACAAGGCTGTGCGTAAATCAGTATCATGGTTTAATATGTATCCTGCTTGATGAAAGACCTGCTCATTTTCAACAGTTACATTAGCAGTATGCAGGCCATTGGGTAAGTGAGTCGTAATAAGCGTGGACTGTCTATCTGCATCGATCGCAATACTGGATAATTGTGCATTCGCTGCTTGCTTTTCTGCTTTAGTGCAATTGCGGCTTCCAGCATAGACCATGTTAGTAAAACACAGACTCGTAAGCACTAGAATTAAATAAAAACGGATCATTTTGCTCTCCTTGTCATAGACTATGTCAATATTTCCCTACAGGTCTTTCTGGTCTATCTTAAGTCTTCTCGTGGATTATCGCTATGTGTGAATGTCCGCTTTGGTTCAGTCATTAACAGTCACCTAGCCCATTCCTTCCTTATTTTTTCTTGTTATGTTGCATCCGGATATTAGCTGCCATTCAGGATAACGCCTCAATAACCGGCAGCAGCTTTGCTGTAACTCGCACCGAAGGCGCGTAGTTGATTTATTTGTTAGTTACATTCTGGATAGCTATATAAGCCAGCCTCTTTAGCCTCTCGTACTATTGTAATTACAACTTCACTACCTTGATCCTTAGGTTTTACTATGCTCCGGTGATCTTCATTAAAAATTGGAACGGCTTCTGGATCACCACCGATTGCGCTAGCGTAACTTACAACCTCATCGTCGTATGCGTATATAGTTGTGAGGATGCAACTATTAGGAACGTTTTCTTTGCTCCATAGACCCCATCGCTCGTTCAAATCCACAAGAAATCCAGAATTCGGCCTTAACTCCTCTATTTGGGCTGACTTAAAAGATGGGATTTTTGAACCTAGTGAAGCTAGGTGTGCACCATTTGTTGGCGACGCGACCAACGAAATTTGCTTAATTGGCAAAGGACTCCTTCTATGTTTTTGTATAACTGCCAAGTAACGAGTTACCAAACCACCAAGACTGTGACCAAGAATTCCTACTTCACAATTGGCACAATTATTCTTAATCCAGTTCTCAAGGTTTCTCGCAACAAATGCAACTGAAGGTGATTTCTTAAGCCAGCCTGATGGATATGAATATACTTTAATATCAATATTTAGTTCATTGGCTAAATATTTTGGGAGGTCACCAAACGTTTTTTCTTTTTCTCCACCCCAACCATGGACAAGGATATATATTTTTTTATTTTTATAAGGCGGCTCAAATTTACATTTATCATTTGAAGCTGGGTCATCAATTAAAACCTCAATCTCGAATTGTTTGATTATTAATTTAAGTTGCTTAAGTTCGTCAGTGTCTGCATCATTTTTTTTCAAATACTCGAAATAATCATATAGCCTTTCTATAGCAGCACGATTCAAATAACCTTCAATAATTGTACAGCCACGTCGTATCACGACGTCGGTTATTTCGTTTCTGTAAACACCTGCCATAAGAGCAAAAGCATCGAGAAATTTCTCAATACTATCATTGCTGTGGGCAATGTCTCTTTTGAGTCTTATAATGAAACGTGTCTTTGGGAAATCCATTTTCCACCTTTTCTTAGCAATTACGCTTAGTAACTAACTGTAAGTGTACACCCTAAATGCTTCAATCAAACAGAAGTTTTAGGGCATATAACCTTCCAGAATAATTATTAATCAATGCATTAACCCCATATTAAGCAGCCCATACAAAACTGTTTTTGGCGCTGCTACAAATGTCCGGTTTGGATTGTGACTTCAACTGGTCGACGCAACACTTTATCTTTATAACAAAAAGATGGAGTGTTATCTATGGTTTATCGAACACGAACTAACTATTCCCCGAAACAAAGGGCGGAAATGTGGGATCGCTGGCAACGAGGTGATTCACTTAATGAAATTGGTCGTGCTTTTGATCGCCCATCCTCATCAATTTTTGGTCAACTTTCACCAACAGGCGGTATTCGTCCTGCACCGCGAAAACGTTCATCCATCGCATTAACACTTTCAGAACGTGAAGAAATTTCTCGTGGTCTTGTTGTAGGAAACTCAATGCGGGAGATTGCAACTGAATTAAACCGTTCACCATCGACCATTAGTCGTGAAATAAAACGTAATGGTGGTTATGATACTTATCGTGCAACACAAGCTGAGAAAGCAGCATGGGAACGTGCACATCGACCTAAGAAGTGTAAGCTCGCTTGCCATCCTATGTTGAAACACATGGTTGCAACAAAGTTAAAACGAAATTGGTCACCAAAACAAATTTCAGGTTGGTTAAAAAGAACGTATCCAAAACAAGAGAACAAACAGGTGTCACACGAAACCATTTATCGTAGTCTCTTTATTCAGGCGCGTGGAGTCCTTAAAAAAGAGCTTCAACTGTACCTTCGTAGTCAACGTGCGATACGCCGCTCTAAAAAGCATAGCCTAAAGAAAATTGGTCTTGGTAAAATCACCAATGCCGTTTCTATCAGTGAACGGCCAGCATCGGTTGAAGATCGTGCCGTACCAGGCCACTGGGAAGGCGATCTTATCTCTGGCTCAAATAACACGCATATAGCAACATTAGTTGAGCGCCATTCTCGCTACGTTATGTTGGCAAAATTAAAAGGCAAGGATACTACAAGTGTTATTTCTGCACTTATTAAACAGGCGAATAAACTACCTGCTGAATTATATAAATCATTAACATGGGATCGTGGTTCAGAGATGTCAGACCATCAGCGGTTTACTTTAGAAACGAATATTGATGTGTACTTTTGTGATCCGCAAAGTCCATGGCAACGTGGTTCGAATGAAAATACGAATGGTTTATTGAGACAATACTTTCCCAAAGGAACGGATTTATCTGTACACTCTCAGGCAGTGTTGAATAAAGTGGCTCGACAGTTAAATGAACGGCCACGAGAGACGTTAGAATTTGAAACACCGGCAGAGAGATTTAATGCATGTGTTGCGTCGACCAGTTGAACTCGCAATCGGAAGCAGACACTTTGGGTGTCGCGCCCCCCCCCACCGTTGAAACAACTTAATTCTTAACTGTATGTACCCAAAAACCCTGCTGATAATTTACACCATCACATACCAAAAGACAGCAACTTACTGCCGTCATTAGCTGTACTTGAAAACAAATGTTTAAGACTACATATTGTATCCAGTAGTAATCGTTTTGGAGCGAACTATGAAAGCAGCGCTGTATGCAAGAGTTTCAACAACCGGACAACACACCGACAACCAACTTCAAACGTTACGTGAGGCTGCTCAGCGCCATGGTTGGGATGTGGTAGGTGAATAGTCGATCATGGTGTAAGTGGTGCTAAAGGCCGTGACAAACGTCCAGAGTTTGATCGTTTGTTAAAGGATGCTAACCGAAAAGAGTTTGATGTGATCATGTCATGGTCGGTTGATCGCTTAGCTCGCAGCATGAGTGATCTTGTTTCGTTCCTAAACGAGCTACATGCGAAAAATGTTGATCTGTATCTTCATCAAGAAGGGATAGATAGCAGCACGCCATCTGGCAAGGCCATGTTCCAAATGGCTGGCGTATTTGCTGAATTTGAACGCAGCATGATTCAAGAACGTGTAAAGGCAGGACTCGAACGTGCTAGACAGGAAGGGAAACGGTTAGGTCGCCCGCCTTTACCAGAGGCAATCAAGAAACGAATCGTGTGGTGTAGACAGCAAGGCTATAGTTTCCGGAAGACTGCTGCGAAGACAAACGTAAGCTTGTCTACCGTCCAACGTGTGATGCAGGTGAAATAGATCGCTTAGTCACCCCTTTCCAGTCACCCCCATGCCGTTGTTTGGGACTCCCATCGTTATATATACATACCACTGTACAGAGCAATCGGCGCTAAAAAAATTTCACATATAAATGTGCCCCGAAAAAATTCCCACAAGTTTTTCTGAACGTTGCTACCAAAAGTGGTATGCCCGCTTACGGCCAATTGCTGCCGTTCAGTATACTATCATGGGAGATTAATTATTCTCAGAAGCGGACATTCAACGATTAAAACCAGCCGCGCGGCTCTGCCGCGTTGTTGGACCTATTCTGTCGGTTCATTTAAACGATCCATACAATGCAATTCCTGTGCAAACTTATTTAATTCAGTTAACTCTTCAAAAGAGCCCCGTCCTACAACCATTGTTCCTTCTTCGTTTATCGCTACCTGTCTTAAAAGCGGTGGTAATTTATGTGACGATACATAGAAACTCCACATAAACCCCGTGAATACAAATCGATATGTGGTATGCCCCTCTATATGAAGCTTCCTCGGTTGATCTATAAAGTTCCCATGAATATCTGATTCACTAGTTAGACCGAATATAATGCATGGATAATCTGCTTGTTTCCCAGGATTTCCAGCCTGAATCATTTTTCTTATTATTTCTTCATGTGGCCCTAATCTAACCCTGGAAAACATTGGGTGACTCGAAATAGAGGCGCGCCATAAAATCGATAACTGAAACAGCTTAAATTTGACATAATCTAGTTCTGACAACTTAAGTAGATTGCCCTCATTTTGTACAACTATCTCAACGCCTCCCAAAAGCACTTCCCGAGCATATTTTTCATACACAGATAACTGCTGTTCGCAGTCACCACAGAGCAGCCTTTCGCGTATCCCTTTTTGCTCCATTGGCCTTGGGCGATCTTGTAGCGTGGAAAGAACGTGAAATTTATGTTTTTTGTCGTAGAGCGCCGTATACACGAACTCAGGAATAATATGCGAATTCCTCAGCTCCTTATTTTGTTTACATAAGCTACAACTCATCAAATAGGTCTAACGATTAAGATAACCGGCGCAGCTATGCTACGACCGGCGCGCGTCTTTTGCGCGTCGGTTGAAGCTAATTGTTAGATCAGCATTCATAACCAGTATACATTTTTTCACATATCCCTCTTGATTCTTTGTCGCATGTCGCATTTTTTGCCTTGCATAATTGTATATGTGGCTCCTTGCTATCATCCTTAGCAATACATGTACAAATGGATGCGCTTACTTTTGTTTCAACTGGCATGTTATGACTGTTGATTTGTAAAATAGTTTTTAATGCTACGATATCAGCAGCATTCTGATATATTTTTGCTTGGTTTGTTTCAATTGTACTTTCATTCTGCTGTGCCTGATTTGAATTTCCTTGTGTCATGGATAAATCGTAGCCTTCTACTCCAGCAAAGCCGACCGCAAAAATGATAGTAAAGTATCTTAAGTATTCTTTGATAGAGTCCATAATGGTTCCCTTAATGATCTAACTATAAATTAAAGGGGTCAGTACCCTTTTTAAATTGTCTGCTTTCGGCCAATAGCGGGTATTGTTAAAAAGGCACTAACCCCTTTTGCTTAAGGAACGTACTTTAGCGTATCTCGTTCCTTGAGCGATTTAATATTCTTCTCGCTCTATCGTTCTGCTTTCTGGTTTTTGTTATCCTTTATTTGACTTGCACCAATTCTTTCATCAACAATATTTAGAGTGAAGACGTAATGATTTGATGTTGCATGGGCTCCGCAGTGGATATAGTATGTTTTTCCTGCTTCAAAGTTTACTGTTATTGCCAAATCATAGACTCCTATTTTTCCATCTATTTTAGTTATGCCAGGTTGAGTATATGATGAAAAGTAACCCCCATTATTAAGCTCACCTAGTAAGGAATTATTGGAACTAATTATACAGCTGCTTATAGAGCCGATATGATTTACTTCTCTATAGAAATACACCAGAGCCTTTTCCTCCAGCGGTTTGACTTGTTGAAATATTGGACCAGTTGCCGAACAAGCGGATAGCACTAGGGTTACTGCAATTATAACTGAACTTATAAATAACATTTTAGTTTTAATTAGATAATTCATAATATTCCGGTTATAAATAAATTTATTGTTATCAAATCCACAACAACTAAAACAACAGATGCATCTTTTCAAAAATTAATGTCCGATTTGGGTCGGTTCCCGTCACTCATTCTATTCTAGACGATTTTCACCAGATTATGTCGTCTGTCGGCCAGGAGCGGTCGTTTAGTAGCGCTGCAAATCAGCCGACCATTGGAGCGGAGCGAGGCTTGTACCTTTCGTTACAAACGAAGCACCGCGGAAATGGGACGACTGAATGTGCATTGAGTTCTAACATCAAGATTGATTTACTTATCTACGATCCCAACATGCACCAAATTCATAACATGCAGCTCTGCTTCCAGAGCTATTAGATTTACAGATAGTACGAAGTATTTTTGACGGACACGATAAAACGTTGCCTGGGTTCTCATCAGTTAAACACTTATTATTCATAACTACTGTTAGTTTTGGAATAGGGTCATCTCTATTAAAATAACCATCGTCCTCATCTCCTCTTATAGCAAAAATCCACTCGGGCATAATTGAGCACACTCTCCCAGAAGTAAGTGCTGTTTTATACGTTTGAATACGAAAATCTGAAACATGATCAAGGATCTCATTTTCACCATAATCAATCCAATAATTCATGTTATCCGGAGGCCGTATTCTAGGTAATCTATACCTAGCAATAAATGTTCGGTCTAATGATGGAATAGCCATATAATAGAGATCCCATTCTTCATGAGACCCTCCATCATTTGGAGTTTTAAGAATTTCCACTTCAGTTATACTTATGCATAGTTTAGGAGCTTCCTCACAACCGGATGACCTAATTTTTGCAGATGTTCCCTGCTTTTCCTTAGGTGCATCAGGGAAATACTTTACTAAATCTTCTTTCTTGATATTTGGATCTATTGTTATTAAATCAGGGGCACTTCCGCAACTTATTAACATGAAACAAGCTATAATAATACCAATGACATTTTTCATGAGGTGCCTCCTTTCTATATTCTTCTAATGGTTGAAATAAACCACGCCGTATTTTTGCGTGTCCGACCGACCAGAGGGAGCGATTTTGACGCGTTTGTTAGGCGATAATTATGAATACAGTTTATTGCCCAAAACCCCATAATATAGTTCCTATAACAGCGGTAAACAAAATAATCTATTCCCAGCATGCATTAATCGAATAACACGCTGCTCTACTCCCATTCCTGTTTGTTGTACAAATTGTTGATGATTGTATGTTTCTGTTAGTAGACGAACATGTATCTACTCTTTTAGAGTTACTAAATCTAGTTAAACAAGGATTCTCAACTATTAATAATAACTTGGGAATGCGATCAGGAGGATTAAAGTACCCATCCCATTCAAAACCCTTAATAAAAACACTATACTCAGGCAGTACTGAGCACACCCGTCCAGTAGAAAAACTTTCACTATAATTCGGGAAGTTATAAACATCGGAATAATCAAATGTAGAACTTGCGGTTGCTGGCCACCAAGGATTAAGATTGTCAGGCGGCCGCATCCTAGGAAGATGATAGCTATCCGTGGTTATTTGGTGGAATGGGTATGGTAGCGTAGCAGTATAAAAGATCTCCCATTCTTCATGTGTTCCTCCATCATTTGGTGTTTTAAAGATCTCTACCTCATTTATTAGTACGCATTGTTTATGAGTTTCCCCGCAAGTAGTTGTCACTGTCAATCCATCCTTCGTGCCGTCTTCTCTTGGGTGGGGAACAGGAGTATATTTTACAATATCTTCTTTTGTGATTGTTGAATCTTTTGTTCTTAAATCAATGGTACTTTTGCAACTGATTAGAATGAAACTAGCTATAACAACACCAATATAATTTTTCATGAGAAGCCTCCGTTCTGTATTACCCCAACAGTTACTAACAGGTTCCGTGTAACGTTATTATAAAAATAAATTATCAAAGTTGAGTATCTATCATATTCATAAATAAATATTCATATCACCTCAGCACCTCATTCCATAATTCCTCAAAAGCATCTGTAAATATTTTTGCAATATCCGTATTCGAAACCACTACCGTATTTTCGTCATTTTTTTCATTGGCCGCCAGTGTCCAGTTATAAGAACCCATAATAACAGTCTTATTGTCAATAATCGCTGTCTTGTGATGGAGTTTGGCATTGCTGTTCTTTTCAAGCTTTACAGGTACCTTTAAAGCCTTAAATACGGGATAGGCAGACCAGTATCGGGCTTGTTCTGACTCCATGCCGACACGAACCTTCAATTTCTTTTCATCAGTCGGCCGTCTATCTACAAACTTCGCAGCATTGAAGCGATTAATCACGCCAGAAAGTAGGGCAGAGTTAGATCCAAAGGTAAACATCATCACATCAAGGCTGGATTCAGCCTTGGTCAAGGCATTCAGTAAATAATCGTCCGGGTCATTATCCGGGGAATGTAAAACCCGAATTGTTGTCCCGCCTATGCGGTAAAACGGAATATCAAAATCCGGCCCCTTATTCCCATAAATACTGCCCCAGAGTTCTTCGAACTCTTCATGGTACTTGTCAATGATCTCGAAATACTTCCGGTGCTGTCCGTTAAAATGAATGATAATGACATGATTATAATTGCGTCTCACGCCGGTATCGGTAAAGTTCGTCGAGCCGCTCAATAGTGCGGCATTACTCGTTTCATAATCACGCACCACAAACTTATTATGCATGATGGCGCTGTTCTGATCGGGCATGATCTCAATATTCGGGTGAGCGGAGAGAGCGTCGAATGTCTCCAAGTTATCTGAGCCTTCTTTTAAATAGGACTTCTCCAGAATGATACGAATCTTCACGCCGTTTTCAGCCCGGCTGTGTATTGCTGTCCTTATTGGGTTGGTGCCAGTGGTGACATGATTCCAGCGGATCTCCTGGACGGCAATATCAAGGGTCTTTGTTGCGCCGTTAATAAAAGAAACGATAGTTCGTTCTAAAGGGAATTGGTTATTGTCGTATTCTTGTTTAGTGCTGATCGCAATCTCGATACGGTCATTTTCAAATTGATGGATGCCGCCAAACGACAATAAGGGATAGATTAACAAACACCACAACAAAACAAGCTTTCTGTATCTGCGTGATATATCCATTTTGAGTTTCTCCAAGATTAAATCAAATGGCTGCTTCGGGTCGCTAACAGTCACTATACCCACTTTTTCTTATTATGTCGGCCTTCGGCCAAAAACGGTCATTCATGATTGCTCATTATTTGTCGTCCGCCCTTTGTTAATACGAAATATCCATTTCATAGCTTTTATGATAAAACTTAATATAGGTGACTTTTCGATAGCATGCCTCCTGCATATTTATCCGCTTCTTTTTCTTGCTCAGGGTCATTCCCAAAGGTATGGCCGTGCACATGGTGTCCAATTTCGTGGTACAAGGTGCTTTCTATTTCAATTAAGAATAGATATGACAATGGATTGTAACTAGAGAAAGGATTAATCCACTCAACCATGATACTGCAAAGGATAGGCATATAAGTGCCTCTATGATCCTCACCTGTTTTTGGAATAATATAAATACGATCTATTTCATTTAAGTCATCTTGTGGTACGTATGACAACCAGCTTTCCATTTTTTGTTTTATTTTTTCTGTGACACAAAGTTCTTTAGATTGAAACATTGTTATCTCACCTATTTTATAACTATTAAATTCATTTAGTGAAAAGTTAACAATTGATTTAATTCTACTTTCTACAATATCATCACAATCGTTCTTAATTATTTTATCGCCCAGTTCTTTCGCCTTGATTTCACTAATATCGTTTAGCAGACTTAGCAAACCAGACAATATATCTAGTTCGGCTCCATATTTAATTTCTGTCCAAGAATAAGAAAATAATTGTTTCTCAATAATAGGAACTACGGAATCACCTAATTTATACAGCTCACGATGACTTTTATAAATCATATCAGCAGAATTATCGACGAGTCCTCTCATCATCGTTTTTAATATTATTTCAGGTTCTTGCATTATAAATACTTTTGCTATGCACCAATATATTGAGAAATCTTAAAATGTCTGTTTCCGGCCAATAACGGACATTTTCAATCAAGTCTGACCCCATTGATTTATTAACATCATAAGTACGGGGTAATTTTATTCAGCACATCTTTATTAATACCGTCTCAAATTTTTCTCAGAAAACCGCACCAACCAACTCTACCTTGTCCTTGTATGTTTGTATGGAATCGTAATCCTGAAGGACTTGGGACAGCACAACGCTTTGAACTGTTCTACGATTGACATGATTCAGCCTGTTATTAATATTTTCTATAGAATCAAAAACGCAAGACTTGTATGCATTTATTATTACGCTGGGACTAGCATCCTCATACATACGGATAGATTTATCCGACCTATAACCTCTGTTAGTAAACTCTCCTTTTGCAAACCACAAATTAAAGTCTTTCTTCGAAACCGCCCTCAATATCACTAAAAATACAATATATGGAATGTGAATCGCTTCACCGGAATGAGTCGACAGCAAAGCATTCAATCTGGCTGCACACTGCTCTTGGGTTCTCAAATCCAACCTGAAGAATTCAGCAAATAAAGAAAAATAATCCATAAATACAGTGGCATCATCAGGCTTGGTGCGAGGGAAAGTTACCAAGTTATTGCATGCCTGACCTTCAAATAGTGATTTAGCAAAAGACGTATAATCTGGCTCAGGCAGCACATACTCTCTATCGAAAAAACGCGTCAAATACAGGTGTGAATTAAATTCCTGTCCGTATACCGCCCCGATAGAATGACAAAGCTGATTCGTATCCGTTGAGACAACAAAGACAACACCTTCAGCAGAAAAAATGTGTTTAATTTGCTCTAAGAATTCAACGCTATATGTTGGTCTACACCTGTCCAGCTCATCAACAAAAACGAACAATGGTCCACTAAGCTCGTCGCTTTCATCGTAAACCTCATGTAATGAGCTAAGGTCTTCTTTAAATCTATCAATAGATTCTTTAAACCTAGAGTGTCCTTTTAGAGAAATTTCAACGAGCTTCGCAGCAGAATCAGCTACCGCAGCTTCAACTTCATTGACGCCATCTTCGCTCATAACATATTTAGCGACACCTTTGGCGAGAGCAGGCGCCCCCGCCTTACAAAAAGCACCGGATTTCATTATCATTGAAGAAATTTTGTTGGGCAACGTCTTTGAGTCTGGAAAAATCTCCTCAAGTCCTTTAGTGACTTCCGATATCAGTACAAGCAAGGGGTCGTTTGAAAAATCAGATTCCCATGCATTAATATAGATAGCCGGATGCGTAGCACTAATGCTGTTTATCCACTGCTTAATAAAATACGTCTTCCCGTATCCCCAGCCAGCATCAATATTAATAACAAATGGAGTTTCAACACTTGATAAGTAATTCGTAAGAAATTCGTGATATTTGCTTCTCTCAAAAACGTCTTCAGGTAGTTCGAACTTATCCATAATTGAGACTCCCTTATAATTATTTTTAGTGCGATATGACGATAATAAAGGGGTCAGCACCCTTTAAAAATGACTGCTTTGGGTCGTTAACAGTCACTATACCCATCCTAGCCTTATTTTTCTTGTTCTGTCTGCCTTCGGCGGTGGCCTCAACCGGTCGTCGCAACACTATAATCTTATAACAAAAAGATGGAGTGTTGAAGATGAGTTATCGACCGCGTACAAACTATACGGCTGA
>Ga0316207_10002157_pt1 | contig 21165 bp, 16 predicted proteins | sample 6weekpyrite_MG_FD_204943 | JGI IMG/M metagenome (GOLD analysis project Ga0316207, IMG submission 204943) | Microbial mat bacterial communities from mineral coupon in-situ incubated in ocean water Damariscotta River, Maine, United States -... | ecosystem: Environmental > Aquatic > Marine >...
ATCCAATGCTAGGTCCTCGTTATCTTTTGTTTTACGGTTGTAATATTCCACTATATTATTATCAAGACCTCGTTCGCCAATGGTTAAACGATGAGGGATTCCCATCAGTTCCATGTCAGCAAACATCACACCTGCACGTTCTTTTCGATCATCGAATAACACGTCAATACCTGCGTCTGATAAAGATTGATAAATATTTTCTGCTGCTTCGCGTACCCGTGTGGATTTATGCATATTCATGGGACAAATAACGACGCTAAAGGGTGCAATAGAAGTTGGCCAGATAATGCCTTTTTCGTCATTGTTTTGTTCAATAGCTGCAGCGACAATGCGAGAAACGCCAATGCCATAACAACCCATACTCATGATGACAGATTTGCCATTTTCATTCAAAACAGAGGCTTTTAATGCTTCACTGTATTTTTTGCCGAGCTGGAAAATATGCCCAACTTCAATACCTCGTTTTATTGATAGGATTCCTTTGCCATCCGGGCTAGCATCGCCTTCCACAACATTGCGAATATCTTCTACCTGAGGCGTTGCCAAATCACGTTCCCAATTGACACCGGTAAAATGTTTTCCATCTTCGTTGGCACCACAGACAAAATCGCTGAGGTGCGCAGCACTTCGATCAACAACAACAGGTATGTTGAGACCAATTGGCCCAATAGAACCGGCATTACAACCAGTAGCTGATTTAATTTCTTCATCTGAAGCAAAACAAAGCGGTGTTTCCACTTGATCTAGTTTTTCTGCTTTGATTTCATTTAAAACATGGTCTCCCCGTAACACCAGGGCAACAACGGAATCTTCAGTTCCTTTGACTAATAGTGTTTTTATGCAATTTTTAGGTTTAACACTTAATAATTTGGAAACATCTTCAATGCTGTGTTGATTGGGAGTGTCTACTATCATTTTTTCTTGTGTCGCTGAAGTTCGTTCGCCAACTGGTTTGATTGCCTCTGCTGATTCAACGTTGGCGGCATAATCACTTTCTGAGCTAAAAGCGATATCGTCTTCACCAGACTCAGCCAATACGTGAAACTCGTGTGAGACAGCGCCACCAATACTACCGGTATCTGCAATGACTGGCCGAAAATCCAAACCGAGTCGATTGAAGATATTGCAATAACACTCATGCATAATTTGATAGGTTTTTTCCAATGAATTCTGGTTACTGTGAAATGAATAAGCGTCTTTCATAATGAACTCTCGCGAGCGCATTACACCAAAGCGTGGGCGAATTTCATCACGAAATTTAGTTTGAATTTGATAGAAGTTAGCAGGCAATTGTTTGTAGCTTCGCAATTCACCACGAATTAAATCTGTTATAATTTCTTCATGAGTAGGGCCATAACAAAAATCGCGATTATGTCTGTCTTTAATGCGCAATAACTCGGGACCATATTGTTCCCAACGACCCGATTCTTGCCATAACTCCGCTGGTTGAACTGAAGGCATTAAGACTTCTTGTCCTCCAGCTTTATTCATTTCTTCGCGAACAATGTTTTCAACTTTTCGCAATACGCGCAAGCCCATAGGTAGCCAAGTATATAAACCAGACGCAAGTTTGCGGATTAAACCAGCACGTAACATGAGCTTGTGGCTGATAACTTCAGCGTCTGCTGGTGTTTCTTTAATGGTTGCGATGAGAAGTTGTGAAGTGCGCATGGTGAGTCCTTAATGTTTATTTGTTAAAACGCATCGATAAATCGATGGCTTGAATATTTTTAGTTAAATCGCCAATTGAAATGTAATCAACGCCAGTTTCAGCAATGGCGGTTATGCTTTCTAATGTTATTCCACCAGAGGCCTCAAGTTTTGCTTTTCCTTGATTCATTGAAACTGCTTCAACGAGCATTGGAATGTCCATATTGTCTAATAAAATGATATCTGCGTCAGCTAACAATGCTTGCTTCAACTCGTCTAGGTTTTCAACTTCGACTTCAATGTCAATATTGGTGTTCAGCTCTCGAGCTTGTGTAACTGCGTTGTGAATCGAGCCTGCCGCCATAATGTGATTTTCTTTAATTAAGACACCATCATATAAACCCTTACGGTGATTTTTGCCTCCCCCACATAATACAGCGTATTTTTGCGCGTCTCTTAAGCCGGGGAGTGTTTTTCTGGTATCAAGAATTTTAGTTTTAGTATGGGATATCAAATCAACATAATGTCGGGTTTGCGTTGCGGTAGCGGACAATGTTTGTAAAAAATTAAGCGCACTACGTTCTGCGGTTAAAAGTGATTTTGCCTTACCTTCTATATGACATAAGCAGGTATTTTTTGAAATAATATCGCCATCATTAACAAACCATTGAATTTTGGCTGATGGATCAACTTGATTAAAGACTTCGGTAAACCAGGCTTGGCCAGCAAACGTCGCATTTTCTCTACAGATAACACTGGCTTGGGCCAAAGTCTCGTCAGGGATCAAGTTTGCGGTAATGTCCCCTTTTCCCAAGTCTTCAGCGATGGCGATAGCTACACTATTCTTAATATTTTCAGGTAATTTGTGCAATTGTTGATCTCATTTTAGGCTAATTGTGCCGGATTTTCTTCTGGGCAGCGTATTTTACGTAGAAAGGCGCTTAATTGGGAGTCTTAAATCAAGAATTTTCCAAAGAATGACGATAAACACCCTAGTGAAGTAACAATATATTGATATGCGACTCATACTTTTTTTTCTCATTTGTTATCCATTATTAGCATTTGCTCAAAATCCTAATGCAGAACTCATTAGTGCTGCCCGTGAGGGAAGTATTAGTCGTGTTAAGTCTGCCCTAATGGCCGGGGCTAATGTTAATGGGACCAATGAGCAGGGAAAATCACCTTTAATGGGTGCAGTTTCATTTGGTAATACTCGAATAGTGAAATATCTGTTAATTGAAGGTGCTGATGTAAATACAGCTGATCAAAATGGTTACACGGCGTTAATGAACGCATCGTTAATTGGGCATGAGCCAATTTTTCGTGAATTGTTCACTCAAGGTGCGAACATTAATGCGAAAGGAAAAGACGGAACGACAGCATTAATTAATGCCGCATTTTCAGGGCAAACAGAAATTGTTAGATTGTTATTAGCTCGTGGTGCTAATCCAAATGCACAAACTACCGATAAAACCACCGCATTACATAATGCCGCGTATTTCGGTTTTACAAAAATTGCGTTGATGTTAATTGGTCGTGGTGCAAATGCGGAAGCTGCTGATAAAACTGGCCTAACGCCTCTGATGAATGCGGCATTCTATGGTCATGAAGAGATAGTCGAACATTTAATTGCAAAAGGGGTGGATTTAGAGGCTGAAACGCCAACGGGTGTCACGGCACTGAAAAATGCAATTGCTGCAGGTCAAGATGATATCATCGATATATTGGAATCTGCTATTGAAGATGCAGCCGCTAATGGTGACGGTGAAGCCGCAGAGGGAGAAGAAGGAGCTGAAGCTCCGGCTGCGAATTAATTTTGCGCCATCTTTAAAACTCCTGTAAATTGACGAACTTGTTCAATTATTGATTGATTTACATGGATTTTACCTACCTGCTGATTATTTTATTCATATTTGTTCTGCTTATAATTAAGAAATTATTTTCAATTATTGACAAGGCAAATATCGTGGATTGGGAGCATGGATGGGCCAATCGAATTGATGGTTTACTGAGAATTTTTTGTTATCGGTTCCATGGTTTAGAAAAGAAATATATTACATTACCTGATTCGGGTCCTGCTATTGTTGTTGCAAATCACATTTCTGGTCTTGATCCTCTGTTATTGATTGCCGCAAGTAAACGTCCCTTGCGTTTTTTAATTGCACGAGAAGAATATGATCGTTTTGGATTACAGTGGTTATTCAAAGCAGCGGGTTGCATTCCAGTTGATCGTGCTTCAAATCCAGAAAAGGCGTTGCGTCAAGCTTTACTAGCGATTGACAAAGGTGAAGTCGTTGCCATTTTTCCCCAAGGTAAAATTCAATGGCCAATAACGGAAAAATCCCCTTTTAGAATAAAAGGTGGTGCCATAAGGTTGGCACAGCGAAAAAAGATCCCTTTGATTCCTGTGGTGGTTGATGGTGTTGGTTTGAAAGGCGCAACCATGCTGGCAGTATTGAAGCGAAGTACGGCGGTTTTATCATTTGATAACGCTTTATCATGTGAATCAATGTCCTATGATGAATGTCTTGAGGTGCTGGCGCAGAAATTGAATAAAGTCAGTTGAGTATTTTTTCTTCTTACCACAACATAAGACTGACGCAATTATGGCGGATATTTTAGAAACCGTAGGCTTAATTTTCTCTTCTTTAGCTTGGTTAGTAATAGCGACCGGCTTACTATTAATCGCAGTCTTTTTGTATGATGTGTTTCAGACGTCTCATACCGTATTACGTAATTACCCTATTATTGGACATTTTCGATATTACCTTGAAACCATGGGTGAATATTTCCGACAGTATTTCTTTGCTAATGATAGAGAAGAATTGCCTTTTAACCGAATGACCCGAAACTGGGTTTATCGAACAGCAAAAGGTTTAGGTGGCATGATTGGTTTTGGCTCGACCAATGATATGCGTGAACCTGGGTCCATTATATTTGTTAGTTCGCCTTATCCAGTGCTGGAAGAAGATTGCTTGCCTGCAGAACCTTTGGTGATTGGCGAAGCTTGTGAACATCCGTTTGTTGCAGAAAAGATATTTAACATTTCTGGCATGAGTTATGGGGCATTATCAGCACCAGCAGTTCGCGCCTTGTCTATTGGTGCGGCAAAAGAAAATTGTTGGATGAACACAGGTGAAGGAGGTGTATCTGATCATCATAAAGAAGGGGGCGGTGATTTAATTTATCAAATTGGTACAGCAAAATATGGTGTGCGAGATGAAAATGGAAATTTAAGCGACAAGAAGCTGCGAGAAGTTTCAGAGTTTGTCAAGGCATTCGAAATTAAAATTTCTCAGGGAGCAAAACCTGGACGTGGTGGTGTTCTTCCCGCGATAAAAGTTTCGCCAGAAATCTCAAATATTCGCGGTATTCCTGTGAATGTTATGTCGAGCAGTCCAAATCGTCATCGCGAAATACAATCCCCAGATGATTTGCTGGATATGATTATGCGAGTGCGAGAAATTACAGGAAAACCGGTCGGTTTTAAAACGGTTATTTCTAATGAAGTTTTTCCTGAGACGTTGTTCGAAGCAATACATCGTCGTGGTATAGATTCAGCCCCGGACTTTATTACAATTGATGGTGGTGATGGCGGGACCGGCGCTGCCCCTCAGATTTTATCTGATCATGTCGGTTTGCCACTAGTTGAAGCCTTACCCATGTTTACCAATACTTTAATGCAAGCAGATTTAAATAATCGAGTACGTGTGATAGCTTCAGGACGTTTGGTTACTTCGGCTAAAGTCGCTTGGGCGTTATGTGCAGGCGCTGATTTTGCTGTCTCTGGGCGTGGTTTTATGTTTGCATTGGGTTGTATACAGTCATTGCAATGTCATCAAGATACTTGTCCTACAGGTATTACGACGCATAATAAACGTAGACAGCGTGGCTTGGTTGTTGAAGATAAAGTAGAACGTGTTGCGAACTATGCGCGTTGGGTAAATATTGAAGTTGATAAGCTTGCTCATTCTTGCGGATTGCAAAATGCAAGAGAATTTCGTCGAGAGCATGTAAGAATTATGAAAGAAGCTTTTCATAGTGAATCATTAGAGTCGATGTATCCCTACCCCAAAAATTAATAGTTATTTTTGTTTTGAGTTGACGGGTTCTATTAATGTACCCATAGAATCGTAATCTTTTGCTTTAAACAATATATCGATTTGTAATCCACCCATACGAGAAGTTTCTAATTGTATGGTTAGATGATGTAAATCAGCAATTCGTGTAACAATAGATAATCCTAATCCACTGCCCGATTCTTTAGTGCCTAAGCTTCGATAAAATCGATTAAAGATTTTACTTCGTTCTTCTTTTGGAATACCCGGGCCACTATCTGCAACTGTCCAAATAATGGTGTCATCTTTGCGACAGATGCTAACTTCGACTTCACCACCTTTTGGTGTGTATCGAATTGCATTGTCAATAAGATTGCGCATTAGTACGCAAATCGCATCCGAATTTCCCGCAACAAATTTTCCACGCGTTCCTGTTAAACTTATTTCAATGTTTTTATCGATAGCTAATACTGCTTGAGTGCTTAACACATCTTCCGCAGCAATAAACAGGTCAAATCGACGGATGTTAGTAAAACCTGTATCAGGGTCTAATCTAGCTAGCGTTAACAGTTGCTCAACCAGACGAGTTGCACGATTAACGCCCTGAACAATTTGGCTTAATGCCTTACGTTGTTCTTTGGGATTGTCTGCTTGCAATGCAATTTCAGCATGGGTTTTTAATGCAGCCAGAGGCGTACGTAATTCATGTGCGGCATCTGAGGTAAAACGTCTTTCTGTATCAAACGCTGTCTTCATATGTGCAAACATGCTATTGATCGCCGCCGTTAGTGGGTGTACTTCACTTGGAACATTGGATTCGTCAATAGGGGATAAGTCATTTGTTTTTCGATTCGATAGGTGACGTGCAATTGTTTTAAAAGGCTCCAAACTTTTATCAATGCCAAGCCAGATAAAAACAATTAATAAAGGGATGCTAATAAGCAATGGAATGATAATAGAGAATAATAATTGATTTGGAATAATATTTTGAAGTTTTTGACTAATAGCAATTTCAACACTGATAATCTGGTCGGCACTATGAATACGAAAAACTCGCCATTTTTGATCGTTAATAATGACATCATCAAAACCTTTAAATTTTGATGTCATGTGATTTTCAGGAGCATTACTGGAGCGCAAAGTGAGTAGATCATCGTGTAACCATACTTGAAACGCTAATTGGCTTTCATGTGCTTGGTTTAGCTGCCAGTAATCTTCAGAGACGATTTCCGAAGCATTGCTGGGGGTTTCGCTTAACAATCGTTGTTCCACAAGCTCATGCAAGCTCATAGCAAGTAATACTCTGCCAGATTGTGCGAGTTGCGAATCTAGCACATCCGAAATTTCATTTTTTGTATCAAAATAGCTGAGTGCGCCCGTAATTAGCCAGGCACCAATAATCGTAGGCAATATAATGCCTAATAACCGACGTCGTATAGAAGGGCTCATGGCTGTCTACCCAAGGGAATCGAGGTATTTATTTTTTGTCAATAATGTAACCAACACCACGGATAGTTCGGATAAGTTTTGCACCCAGTTTCTTACGTATGTGGTGAATATGAACCTCTACTGTATTGCTTTCCACTTCATCATTCCAGGCGTATAAACCTTCTTCCAAACGACTTCTCGACATCACTTTGTTTTGATTTTCCAATAACAGTTGTAATATTGTAAATTCACGCGGTGATATATCAGTTGTTTCACCATCCTTTGTGACAGTATGAGACGCTGGGTCAAGGGTAATATTGTCATGCTCAATAACTGGGGTAGATCGACCACCACGGCGACGTAATAAGGCGCGTAAACGAGCGGTTAATTCTTCCAAATCAAAGGGCTTGGTTAAGTAATCATCAGCACCACTGTCGAGTCCCTTGATGCGGTCTTCCACACCATCTTGCGCGGTGAGAATGATAACAGGAATATCATTACCTTGGGTGCGTACTTTTTTTAGCACTTCCAGGCCTGAAATCTTGGGTAATCCTAGGTCAAGTATAATGAGTTCATATTCGTTGGTTAATAAAGCAGTTTCAGCAGCTTCGCCATCTTCAACCCAATCTGCTGCATAACCGCTTTGAGAGAGTCCGATACGAATGCCATCACCTAATAAAGTGTCGTCTTCAACAATTAAAATTCTCATTAATTTCTATCCTTAGCTAAAGTCCATTTTTACAGATTAGCATCAAATCTACTAACCTAAGTGATTGATTCAAAATGTTTTGTTGTAAACTTTCTCAAAATGAATATTTCATAAAGGGTTATCGACTGTTTTTCTGCATTTCTTAAGAAAACTTATAGCATATTGAGTGCCCATTTATTTTGGTTAATATTTAGAGATTATTGAAATTTGTAAGTTCACCCCAATATTAGTGGGTAATTAAACATAGTTTGAGGATGTTAAACATGAGAATGGATAAATTAACCAGTAAATTTCAAATGGCACTTGCAGATGCACAAAGCTTGGCTGTTGGGCGTGATCATCAATTTATTGAACCTGCTCATTTGATGTCCGCGCTTTTGAGTCAGGAAGGCGGGAGTATTCCTCATCTATTAGCGAAAGCTGATGTAAATGTTACAGGACTTAGATCTCAATTGGGAGAAGCGTTAGATCGCTTATCAAAAATTGAAGGTGGTGAAGGCGATGTTCATATTTCCAATGATTTAATTAAATTACTTAATATAAGCGATAAACTTTCTCAAAAACGTAAAGATAAATTTATTTCCAGTGAATTGTTTGTTTTAGCTGCATTAGATGACAAAGCTAGCTTGGGTCAGATTTTACGCCAAAATGGTGCTGCAAAAGGCTCCATTGAAAAAGCCATTGAAGAATTGCGTGGTGGGCAAGCGGTTGAAGATGCTGATGCCGAAGAAAGTCGTCAGGCATTAGAAAAATATACCATTGACCTTACTGAACGTGCAGAACAGGGCAAGCTTGATCCTGTGATTGGACGTGATGATGAAATTCGTCGCACCATTCAAGTCTTGCAACGTCGAACAAAAAACAATCCGGTATTAATTGGTGAGCCGGGTGTTGGTAAAACGGCAATTGTAGAAGGTCTTGCCCAACGAATAATCAATGGTGAAGTGCCTGAAGGCCTAAAAGAAAAAAGGTTACTCTCTTTAGATATGGGTGCCTTGATTGCCGGGGCCAAATTCCGTGGTGAATTTGAAGAACGATTAAAAGGTGTATTGAATGACCTTGCGAAACAAGAAGGCCAAGTGATTTTATTTATTGATGAGTTGCATACCATGGTTGGTGCAGGAAAAGCCGAAGGTGCCATGGACGCAGGTAATATGTTGAAACCTGCTTTAGCGCGGGGTGAATTACATTGTGTGGGTGCGACTACACTGGATGAATATCGACAATATATTGAAAAAGATGCTGCGCTAGAGCGTCGTTTTCAAAAAGTATTGGTTGATGAACCTAGTGTTGAAGATACTATTGCAATCTTACGTGGTTTGAAAGAAAAATACGAAGTACATCACGGTGTAGATGTTACCGATCCGGCGATTGTAGCGGCAGCTACATTATCCACTCGGTACATTACTGATCGTCAACTACCCGATAAAGCCATTGACTTAATTGATGAAGCCGCTAGTTTAATTCGGATGGAAATTGATTCTAAACCGGAAGATATGGATCGTTTGGATCGTCGCTTAATTCAATTAAAAATTGAACAAGAAGCGATGAAAAAGGAAACTGACGAAGGTTCTAAAAAACGTCTTACTATTTTAAAAGATGAAATTGCTGATTTGGAAAGAGAGTATTCGGACCTGGAAGAAATTTGGAAGGCAGAAAAAGCGGTAGTGCAGGGCTCGCAGGGGGTTAAAGAAGAACTTGAACGTGCTCGCCAAGAATTGGAAACTGCAAAACGTGCAGGTAATCTGGCGCGTATGTCTGAATTGCAGTACGGCAAAATTCCTGAATTGGAAAAGAAATTAGAAAGTGCTGATGAAGTAGATATGCAAAATATGAAATTGCTTCGAAACAAAGTGACCGAAGAAGAAATCGCAGAAATTGTTTCAAAATGGACAGGTATTCCGGTTACAAAAATGCTAGAAGGCGAAGTAGACAAACTCTTGCGTATGGAAGAGTCGGTTTCAAAACGTGTTGTAGGACAGGATGAAGCGGTGGTCTCTGTGGCGAATGCGATTCGTCGATCACGCGCAGGTTTGTCGGATCCAAACCGTCCCAATGGTTCATTCTTATTTCTTGGTCCTACTGGTGTCGGTAAAACAGAGCTCACCAAAGCGTTGGCCACTTTCTTATTTGATACTGAGGAATCCATGGTACGTATTGATATGTCTGAGTTTATGGAAAAGCATTCCGTCGCTCGATTGATTGGTGCGCCTCCAGGCTACGTGGGTTATGAAGAAGGTGGCTATTTAACCGAAGCCGTTCGACGCAAGCCTTATTCCGTTATATTACTTGATGAAGTAGAAAAAGCTCATCCAGATGTGTTTAATGTTTTGTTACAAGTATTGGATGATGGTCGTCTAACAGATGGCCAGGGGCGAACAGTTGATTTTCGTAACACTGTTATTGTAATGACTTCCAATTTAGGTTCCCAAGTTATTCAAGAAATGGCCGGTGAAGAGCGTTATTCTGAAATGAAGGATGCTGTAATGAATATTGTTGGCGGTCATTTCCGCCCCGAATTTATTAATCGTGTCGATGATGTCGTTGTTTTTCATCCGTTGGGTCAAGATCAAATTCGTTCAATTACCGAGATTCAAATGCAATATCTAACACAACGTTTAGCTGATCGTGAAATTGGGTTGATTGTGACTGATAGTGCTTTAGATTTTTTAGGCGAAGCGGGTTACGATCCTGTGTACGGTGCTCGACCATTGAAACGTGCAATTCAAAGCGGCGTAGAAAATCCGCTCGCACAACAAATTTTATCTGGTCGCTTCCTTCCAGGCGATACTATTGTGATTGATAAAAGTGGTAACGAATTAGGATTTGAGAAACAAGCGGATCAATTAAATACGATAACCGCATAATTAAAGCTGCAATATAAGTACAAGAAGCTCAGCTGAAATGCTGGGCTTTTTTTTTGTGAATACGTTATAGTTTTATTATTGAATAGTATTTTGGAATTAAAATGAATGCGTTAGACAATCAACCTGACTGGCATAAAATTGCTGAAAAATTCGACATATGGTTGCCATATATTAAACCGGCAGGTGATAAATTGCTCGAAGCGCTACATGCACAGGCTGGAGATAAAGTTCTGGATGTTGCATCTGGTACTGGTGAACCGGCATTAACACTTGCGCGACAAATGATTGATGATGTTGAAATTATTGGTGTTGATGCAGCAGAAGGTATGATCGATGTCGCTCAATCTAAAGTCATTAAAGAAAAAGTAAAAAATATTCAATTTTTTACAATGCCTGCAGAAAAATTGGAATATGAAGATAATAGTTTTGATAAAGTCTTGTGTCGATTTGGCGTAATGTTATTTAGTGATCCTCAAGCTGGAATTGAGGAGATGTGTCGAGTATTAAAACCAGATGGACGATTTGCACTAGCGATTTGGGCAGAAGCTGAAAATATGCCTACGATGCTTTGGGCATATCAAGTGTTGAAGGATAAAATTCCAGAAGAGATTCATCCGCCGTTGGCAAAAATAACATCGCTGGGTGAGCAAGGTGTTATTGAAGCCATGTTAAAAAATGCTGGTTTTTCTGGTGTTAAAGTAGAGCGTCACACTTTTCATTATGAATTTAAGTCGTTTAATAACTATTGGGATATTGTGGAAGCGTCTGACATCATGAAAGTGCAATTTGATGCCCTTGAAGAATCACAACGATTGTCAGTGAGAGATGAAGTTGCAGTTTTTGCGCAGCAATATTGTGACAGTGCTGGTTTTAGTGTGCCTCATGACTATTTATTGGTGACTGGTAAAAAGTAAATTAATGTTAAGGAAAAGGATTGGTATGTTAAATAAAGCAAGTTATTTTGTTGTGCTGTTATTTTTAAGTTTTGTCTTTGGTAAACAAGCATTAGCTTGGGTTGATGATACTAAAAAGCTTTTTGAAAATGATAAATATGAAGAAGTTATCAAAATTGCCAGTGAACATAAAAAGGATAAAAAACGTAGAATTGGTATTATGTTTTTGACGTTTAGTCATTTGCAAAAATATGAGTTAAATGATAGCAAGTCAGATAAGCGGCAATATAAAAATTATTTAGAAGTATTGGAAGATAATGTTTCGATTTCAGATTTAGATGATATCAACTATTTTATCGAACAATTTGATAAGCCTGAGGTAGTTAAAGTAGCTCAAAAAGCCCTAAAAGTAGCATTTAAGAATATTGAAGATGTTAAAGATGTTCCCAATCTATTGAAATTTATTAAAAGTGAAAATAAAAAAACGCGCAAAATAGCTTTGGATACCGTAAAAAAATTCACCAAAGCGAAAAGAAAGTATGTTAATAAAGGGGGTACTTTGCGCGATGAAGGTATTATTGTTATGCAGGATGAAAAACTGATTCGCGCTTTGCTTGACCATGCCAAAGACTCAAAAGCAAAAGACATTTTAATTTCTATTGAAAGACCAGTATTGGTTTATATTGGTGATTACGAAGGAAAAGCGATTAAGAAAATTGAAGAGAAAATATTAAAAGCGATTATGAAACGTGAGAAAAAATATCCAGAAAGTAATTGGTATAGTGCAATTGGTAAAGTTAAAGATGTAGCAGTAACATTCGATAATTGATTAGATTAAAAAAGCCGGCAATAATATCATGCCGGCTTTTTATATTTAAGAACAAGCTTGTTACATTTCAAACGGTATGGCCACACCAATTCCAATATGTGATAGTTCGTCGATTTTAGTGAATTCTGCAATAATATTCATGTCGTCTTTAAATGCATATGAGCCGGTTACACCAAAAGCCAACTCAGTACTTGAGTCGTCATTAGAAAATCCTCCACTTGATGCTTCAGTACTAATATATACTAGCCCAAGACGTCCTTTAACCGATATCTCATCATTAACAGGATAGGTGTAAGCACCATACCCACCAAGGGACCAGTATGAAATATCAATAGAGTTGTTTCCTATTGAATAGGAAGGTGAAGTTATTGATTTGCTTATTTCCGCTTCAGCAGAAAAACCTTCCATGTCGATATAGTCATCTAACTTCATGGCGCCAGAAGCAATTGCAGTAATTCCTCTATCGTCAACATCTTTCAATTTAGCAGAGGCGATTTGTGCAGTACCAGTGTATTCCTCTGCAAATGTTGCGGAGCTTGATAGTGCGATTAGCATGGCTAAACCGATACTTGTATTTTTCTTCATCATTATTGAGCCTTTATTTAAGTGTGATTATTAATCTAGGTATACTATTTTAACCATTAATAGCGAGTATAAGTCAAGATGAACAATTTATTCGCTTCATATTAGATTAATAATTCTACGACTAGATGGCTATTTAATAGTCAATATGGGTGATGAATTAAACAGCATATATTTAGAGGTTGAGAGTGAAGTGCTGAATTATATTCGTTAAAATGTTCTGCAATTGAAGTGTAATCTAAGGAGGTCAAGGTTTGTTTTTCATAACAACATTATTAAAATAATTAATTAATTTTATTCGATAGTTAGTCTTAGTTGTTGTATTAGTATGTAATCCATCAGGCACGATCCAAATGTCTTTTGGTTGCGAAGCTGAATCATAAAGTCGTTTTCCATGTTTTAACGGGATTACTTTGTCATTGTCGCCATGTATTATTAATATTGGAAGGTCTGAAATATGACTTAAGGCCTTTGCTGGACTGTAGTTGTTAGTAATAGTGAGAGAAAGTGGCCATTGCAGTGCCCATGTTAGCCAGCTTTCGTTCAGCTTTTCTTTCGCAATTTTTCTAAAATCACTAAAACCACTTTCCAGTACCAATGCTGAAATATTATATTTCGTTTGATATTTTGCTACCGCATTGGCTGCGATTGCTGCCCCTAAACTCTGACCAAAAATAATGAGTTTAGATTTATCCACATCATCTCTTTTAGTCAGGTGGTTTATTACCTTAGCTACATCTGATATCGCGCTTTCAATACTCAATTCACCTTCCGATTTACCATAACCCCGGTAGTCATATAGGAATACATTAAAACCTTCCTTCGGTAACCAATATACTGCGCCAATATGCGTACTGATGTTTTCCGCGTTACCATGAAGGAGGACTACTGTTGTTTTCGCAGTTTCATTTGATTCTTTTTGAGCATGGAGAAACCAACCATGTAATTTAATGTTGTCAGCCGTTTCGATATATACATCTTCGTAAGAAAGTCCAATTTTTTCTGGTGATAAAACATGTTCCTTCATCGGAAAAAAGAACATATTGGTACAGCCCATAGAAAGGATCAACATAGACAAAATGATGGTTAGTGATAAATTTCGTTTTGAGTACATGTTAAGTTTATTTAGAAAAAATAATGATAGTTAATTGAGGCGTCAATAAATTCACGACTAGTATGCTTTTCTCCGCTTGCTTTTAATCCAATGGCTTGATTTCGTGATAGTACGACATTGTGTTTATAGGTGATTTTTGCTCGATAAATTTCGTTAAGAAATTTATCGATCGAAAACTCAATACGTGCAGTTGATGACTTAAAGTTCTTGAGAAAACCCGTTGCTACGCCGAGTGCTGGCTCAATGAAGTATGATTGAGTTTCTTGTGCACGTTCAAGTCTGGCGGTGCCAAGTAAATATCCACTTGTCTTATTGAAAATAGAATAGGCATATCCGCCACCAGCATTTACTTGAGCAACGAGTTTGTCTTCATTCTTTATTATTTGACGCTCCAAACCGGTGCGAATTCGCCACGACAAAGGTTTAAAAAATCGAGTTCTCGGCGATAAAGAAAAAATATCGACTATATCCAATTTATCAAGTTGTGTTTTTCCCGACTGGCTATGTATTCGTAGGTCTGTATTGATGATATTGATTTGTGCGCCGGAGAGATAGCCGTGTAAGTTATCCTCTAAACTATGAAATGCCATTTTTAGCGAGAACGTGCCGTATAGATCGTTTTTGCGTTCTTTCATGCCCACGGATATTCGACGCGAATGATGACCCTTTTCGGGTCGTACAGGTAAGGCAATTGTTGCTTTGTCTGGTTTATTGCTTAATTTGTTAAGCATCGCTAATAATTGAAAGCTCTGTTTTGCAGACGTTTTATCTTTAATTTTTCCGATTTGTTGATAACGTATGTAACGGTAGGCAACATCAATAATGCGATATTTTTTATCGGCGGGTATTTGGTTGAACATGGCTAGATTGATATCAGCGTAATTTTCAGCAATTTTTTCTACCAGTTCAAGTTCAGAATCAGACATCAAATTTAATTGCGCATTCAGCTCGGTGACTTGTGAGGGTCGATAAAGTGTATTCTTAATCAAGCCAGCTTGGTCGATAGCTTTAATGGTATCAACAGGGATTGCCGTCAGTCCAAAAGCATCCGTTAATTCTAAACTTGGGCGCGCGATTTCTAGCAGTTCGAGCAGTCTGTAGGAACAGTTTTCATCAAAAAAATAATAATCGAAATTAATACCCTGTAACTCCCACAAGTGAAGTACCATCCGGTTAACTTCTTCAGGTGTAAGATTGAGGTTGTATTCCCAAATGTCTCGTTTTTCGATTCGATTGTATTCACGAATTTTTTTAAAATAAGGAGTCACAATAAATAGTCCAGGATAGGCGCCGGTTAATCCCTTAAATGCATAAAATATAGAATTGTCACTCGCATCAGCATTCGCACCAAAATTCACGGCATACGAAAGCCATTTGGATTGTTTTTTTTCAGCGGCTGGATCCAGACGCAATAAGGTATGACCAAACATGGATGATGGGCTGTTTAAATGATAAGTAGGGAATACCATAGTTACCTGCTCGGCTTGTGCTAACGAATGCCATTGTTCGTATTTTTTACATTTAATTTTCGGGAAGACAGTGTCATCCATAGGGAGATGTTGTTTTAACCAAGCAAAACGGGCGATAAATCTACATTGAGGATGTTCGTCTCCAACAATATCGATGCGGGAAAAAGCGACGATGGTTGCTAATAATTCTGATTTTGGGTTTGAATCGCCATCTTCCGCAGTAAAAAATCTTTCATCGTCTGCTTGGCTATAAAATGTTTCTGGAGAAAGTGTTTTTCGGTAGTAATGCCCAAGATTCAACCACTCTTGGTGGCGCCATAATTTTTTCTTAATCGAAAGCTCTTGTAAAGCTAGTATTTTATTAGGAATCGGTGATGAAGCAAAAGAGATGCAGGGAAAAATGAACAATATCAAGATGAAATGAGCAATTTTAATTCTCATTACTTGCAAACTTCTTTTATGTGGTATTTAATAAAACCTCTGAGTTATAATTAACCCAGAGGTCTTCTTAAAGAATGATTAGACTGCTGAATTATGCAGCGTATTTTGATAGTTGATCATTTGTACGCATCATGTCTTTTAATGAAGCGACAACTTCTTTTGCGGTGACATTTTCGTGAGGAAAAATGCTATCGAAGTTTTCATGGGAAACTTTGGCAAATATTCCACGATCATTCTTTTCCACACCTAAAAGTGTCGCTACAGCGTTCAATGCTTCACCATGTCCGCGGGCAACATCTTCAATCAGCTCATCCATTAAGTTATATACCATGGCATCCCCGCCATAGCTTAAACTTCCATCTGTAGAGCACCCGTTGGTGCCAAATGTCATACCAAAAGTAGCGTTGCCTGATGTCCCATTGGTTGTTAATGCGAGTATGTGGGAACCCAAACCTGATTTTCCTTCAAATAGCATATTTCCCCAACCGCAATCTGGTCCACCTGGTGCATCCGCCATTGCCGCAGAAGATGCTGTAAATATTAAAGAAGCAAAGATAATTTTTTTCATTGTTCACTACATCCTGTGTTTATTTAAATAGTTGAGTCATTCCTAGTTGATGTTAAACCAATTGGTGGGAGCGAGCAAGAACCGGATTAACTGAAAAGTGTGTTTAATTATACTGATAGGTTGATCTGGGTGGGGTGAATATTTTATTGTGTAATTTGAAGTATTTTTAGTCAAAATACGACGAGTGCTTGGCATTATTACTTGTTGGTGGTGCGTGCTTTTTGTTCGGAATTCAATTGACTTATATTTTTATTAAGATAGTGAGTTTTTGTATTTGTCTATCACTTGTTTTACTTTTTTCTCAGAATAGGGCTTAACAATAAATCCATCAGCGCCAGCATCCATTGCAATTTTAACGTTATCGAAAGTCCCGTGAGCACTTACGATCACGGTAAATGTAGGAATGTTGTTATCTTTGATGTATTTTAGCACTTCTAGACCGTTTCCTTCTGGCATTTCTATGTCAAGAAAAGTCATTTCCGGAATGGAACCACTGTCTAAAATTTCTATCATTCCCCTGCCTGACGAAGCTTTGCCTTCAACAACACATTGGCTATCAATAAGAATTTTTTCTAATAGTACTCGCATTAATTCTTCATCGTCAGCAAGCATTACTTTGGTGTAAACTGAATCCGAATTTTTGTTTTTTTCTTTGCTGGACATGCTTTCATAAACAGAAAAGGCTTGATTTAATTTTTCTATGGTGAAAGGTTTGTTGATAAAACCTTTGGCGCCATACTCCCGAGCCTGATTAATGGTTTGTTGATTATTATCTCCACTGATAATCCAAACCTTGTCATGAATGGCTTGTTCCGACAGATCTTTCAAAATATCTAAGCCATTTCTACCAGGCATATTTATATCGAGTAATACCAAATCGGGTGCTAATTGTTGGATGGCGTCAATCACTTTGTTACCATCAGCAATTTCTTTGATAACTTCGCAGTTAAATTGTTTGAGATGAGCTTTCAATAATTGCCGTAAGCCTTTAACATCGTCTGCGATAAGTGTTTTTATCTTTTCCATTAATTGATAGTAACCTTTTACTTGTTTGCGATGCTCTTACAGATTTCGTTCAGGCTTATGTATTCCTTTTCTGCTTTTTGCAATTCTTGCTCTTTAGCAAAAATCTCTATGTTTGCTGAAATTTCAGAGATTTTTGGGTAGCCGAAACTTCCTCCCATTCCTTTTAATTTATGTGCAACCTGACGTAAGGTGTTAGTATCTTGATTTTCTAACGCAGAAGCGAATTCCAACATTATTTCTGGTAATCCTTGTTTAAAGTTGTTGGTTAATTCCATGAGCAAATCATCTTTATTTTCATTCTTGCTAATAGGTGGGTCTTCTGAAGTGTTAATATGTTTGGCTAATGTCGTATAGAAATTTTGTAGGTCAATGGGTTTTGCCAGAAAGTCGTCTACTCCTGCTTCGGCAAATCGTTCTCTTTCTTCTTTCATGGCATTTGCCGTAAGGGCAATAATTTTTCCATCATATCCTGTTGAACGTAACCATTGTGTGGCTTGCAAACCATCCATTATTGGCATTTGCATATCCATTAATATTAGATCAAATTCGTCGGCCATTGCTTTTTCAACAGCCAATTGGCCATTTTCTACAGCAGTAACTTCAGCGCCTGCTCGTTTGATATACATGGAAACAAGGTTTTGTATGTCTGGGCTATCTTCTGCTAGTAAAATTTTTCCCTGAAGCCGTAAAACTTCAGTTTGATGATTTTCACTGCGAGTAGACCAGCTTTCAGGTAATGAAAAGAGTAAGTGTTCTTGATCCACTTCGCCAGGGCTAATGTTTAAAGTAAAGCGTGTGCCTTTGCCGGGGTGACTCGTACATTCTAAATCACCATCTAACATGTTGGCCAATTGTCGAGAAATTGTTAATCCTAGACCTGTTCCACCATATTTACGTGTAGTTGATGCATCTGCCTGAGAAAAGGGCCTAAAAATTTGTTTAATTGCCTTACTATCCATGCCAATGCCGGTGTCGGTGATTATGAATGTCATTTGATGGCTAATTGAATCATAGCTACAACTAATGGCGATACTGCCACGTTCGGTAAATTTGATGGCATTGCTGACAATGTTTAAGAGTATTTGTTTTAATCTTGTTGGGTCAGAGTCGATAATCTCAGGTATTGGAAATAAATATTGAATTTGAAAATCTAAACCTTTATCTCGTGCAATTTGGCCCATCACAGATTCAATTTCTCCTAGAATACTTAAGGGTGATACATCAATAATTTCAATATCCAATTTGTTTGCTTCGATTTTTGACAAATCAAGAATGTCATTGATTATTTGTAATAAATGCTTGCCATTTCGAATGATGGTATTTGTATAGTCTAATCGTTCTGTATTATTTAGCCCACTATTTAGTAATGTCTCGGCGTAACCAATGATTGCTGTAAGCGGTGTGCGGATTTCGTGGCTCATATTGGCAAGAAATAATGATTTATATTGATTCGCTGATTCAGCAGCTTGCTGAGTTTCAATCAACTCTCGTTCATTATTTCCGGAGCTTTGAATTGCAAAAATTGCCACAGATCCGCCGATGAGAAAAATGATTACACCAAAAAATAAAACCATACTAAACGAGTTTTCATTTGCAGTAACGGAGGCTTTTGCCGCACGCTGCATGACATTACGCTGCACATTCAACATTTTTGTGAGTTCAGTCATAACTTTATTTTGAATAGGTGTTACTTCGTTAAGTAACAAGTCTCGTGCAATGGTGTCTCGATCTTCCAAAAAGTGTTCGATGGAGTTTTGTTGAGTTTGCCCACCTTTAAAGATGAGCTCTTTTGCATTTTTCCATATTTTTTCTTCCTCTGGATTCATCCCCATAGCAACAAGTGCATCTCTAGCCTGGATAAAATCTGAAGCGAGTTGCTTGAATTGCATGTATTCGTCATCGCGATCAAAACTATCATCAAGTAAGGCAATACGATGTAGGATTAAGGCACGCATATGTGCGGCATCACGCATCTTGAAAACCAAGGCTGTTTCTTTTTGTTCTTCCAGTATTTCTTCTATGTGCTCAGTAGTTTCCTGGATGTAGCTCAGCCAGTTTGCTGTCATTATGACGAGGAGAACTAATATGGTACCAAAACCGATAGAAAGTACTGTTTTTGAACTTGTCTTATTCATGTGTTTTTTAGTGTAAGTAGGTCGTTTAAGTAAGATCGACAGATTATTGAGTTGCTTGAGTTGAGGAGACTGATATTTGATCAGCTGGAGATAAGTGATTGATTATCTTATCTGGTAATTTAGAGTATGAAGAATTATTGCTATGAGCAATGGCAGAATTTTGACCAGTATAATTATAATGAGTTAAGCGATAAGTCAGGTTATTGTCTTAGCTCATTTATTTTGTGTTTTCTAGTTGACTAGTATAAATGCGGTTAAATAATTTAGTGACTTGGTTTCTTGTTGTTATTTGTGTTCATAGATAATTAGCTAACTAAAGTCTATTTAACTGAAATATCCAATAAACTACTTTTGTTCACCACTGCTTACTTTAAGTAATACTTTCTCAAGCCAGTGATGAGGGAGGAGTCTTTTTAGCGTGGCAAATAAATACGTTGGAAACGTTACATAATATCGTATTTTAGGTCTATCACTTTCCAATGCATGAATCACTTTTTCTAATACCGCTTCAGGCCCTAGGGTAAATGGTGCCGAGGGTCCTTTTTTTGTTAACCGCCGTTCCATAGCTTCATAAATTTTCCGGTGGAAGCTGTTTTCTTTGTTAATGTTCCGTTGATAGGCAGAGAAGGCATTTGCTCTAAATTTGCTGGTAATAGGGCCTGGTTCAATAAGGCAAACTTTAATGCCAGTATTTTTTAGCTCCATACGTAAAGTGTCTGTTAAACCTTCTAGTGCGAATTTGCTTGCGTTGTATGCGCCTCGATAGGGGAGGCATATTAAGCCTAATACGGAGCTGTTTTGTATAATTCGCCCATAACCTTGCTTGCGCATAATTGGAATAAGCAAGTTGGTTAATTCGTGAGTGCCAAACAGATTGGTTTCAAAATTGGCGCGGAGTGTTTCTCGAGATAAATCTTCCACTGCACCTGCTTGACCGTAAGCGCCATTATTAAATAAAGCAAATAATTCGCCATTGGTTTTTTCTAGTAAAGTGTTAACAGCAAATTGAATGCTTTGGGAGTCATCAAGGTCTAGTAATAGCGCATCTTCAAATCCATTTTCTTTTAATATTTTAACATCTTCGAGTTTCCTAGCGCTGGGAAATACGCGATAACCGCGATTTTTGAGGCCTCTAGCGGCCTCTAAGCCGATTCCGGAAGAACAGCCTGTTATTAAAATAGTTTTATTAGTTTTCATTATTAAATTTTGCTAAATGCGTTTGCTAGGAGTGAATGTAATTCTACGGTATTGGATTCATCGGTGATACTGTCAGTGCTCCAAAAGTCATCTACGCCATGCTTTGTTAAATATTCTTTTGCATCTCCCATGAATAAAGCATGCGTTACTAAAGCATGAACTTCTGCTGCGCCTTGTTGTTTTAGTTGTTGGGCTGCAA
>Ga0316207_10002158_pt1 | contig 21151 bp, 24 predicted proteins | sample 6weekpyrite_MG_FD_204943 | JGI IMG/M metagenome (GOLD analysis project Ga0316207, IMG submission 204943) | Microbial mat bacterial communities from mineral coupon in-situ incubated in ocean water Damariscotta River, Maine, United States -... | ecosystem: Environmental > Aquatic > Marine >...
CATCGATTTCTGTCTGCAGAGATTCAGGGTAGTAGTCATCAGTCACATTGCTTAAGCCACTAAAGGCGCTGTTGAGCATGCGGATAATCTCGGAGGATTCGTTGCTGACAATGGTTTTGTTCTGTCTATCCCACAGCACTGGCACGGTGACACGGCCGCTGTAGTCTGCCTGGGCTTGGCTGTATAGCTGGTGAAGAAAGTTGTGATGATTGACTTCATCCAGGTCGCTGCCAAGATTGCCGGTAAAGGCCCAGCCCTGTTGCAGCATGTGCGGGTCGACCACTGAAACGCCGATGTGTGATTCCAGCTTCTTCAGTTTGCGAAAGATCAGTGTTCGATGTGCCCAGGGGCAGGCCAGTGAGACGTAGAGATGATAGCGGCCAGATTCTGCCTTGAAGCCACCATCTCCACTTGGTCCAGCGGTGCCATCCGCTGTGATCCAGTTGCGAAACTGTGACTCGTTACGGACAAATGCGCCACCTGTTTTACTGGTCTCATACCATTGGTCGTGCCATTCGCCGTTGATCAATAAACCCATTACTTACTCCTTTAAAACGATGCTCCACCCCAAGCGAGGTGGAGCTTGATGTTGATATTAACCAAGGCTGGCGCTGGTTGCATGTTGAGAGCTAAGTGTTTTGTTTGAACGGCGTCCATCCAGGCTCCATGAGCCGGCACCAAAGGCGACAACAAATAGCAGGCCACCGGCCATGGCGAAGTTCTTCATAAACATAATCATCTGCATCTGGTCGGCAAGGTTATTGTGGAATATCAGGGCTGAGATGATGCTGAATCCTGCCAGGGCAGCGGCAGCCAGGCGTGCCTGAAAGCCCAGGATCAGGGCGGCACCGGCGCCGATTTCCAGCAGGATGACGGCGGGCAAGAGCATCCCGGGGACGCCCATGGCCTCCATCCAGCCCTGAGTGGCGGCATAACCTGCGCCCAGCTTGCTGATGCCTGCCATGACAAAGATGTGACCGAGCAGGACGCGGCCAATGAGTGTTGTGGTTTTTTCCATGATGTTTTCTCCGTGTTTGTGTTTGGTGTGGATAATTATGGACAAAATAATTAGATAAAAAAGCGCAAATATTTGCTAATAACTATCGGATTTATAGATAATAGGCTCATGAGTAATCCCAGGGTTTCATTAGAGCAGTGGCGCGTCTTGCAGGCGGTGATAGACATGGGCGGTTTTGCCCAGGCCGCCGAGCATCTGCATCGCAGTCAGTCATCGGTCAGTTATGCCGTGGCCAAGTTGCAGGAACTGTTGGGTATACCGTTGTTGCAGATTGAAGGGCGCAAGGCCAAACTGACGCCAGCAGGTGAGGCTCTGCTAAATCGTTCGCGGCAGCTGGTCAATGATGCTGTCGAGCTGGAGGCCCTGGCGCATAATATGGAGCAAGGCTGGGAACCGGAGGTGCGGCTGGTGGTTGATGCTGCCTTTCCCAGTTGTTATCTGATGGCGGCCTTGAAGAAGTTTGTGCCGCTGAGCCGTGGCACGAGGGTGCAGTTTAATGAGGTGGTGCTGTCGGGGGCCGATGAGGCCCTGATCGAGGGTCGGGCTGATCTGGTGATTGGCGCCCAGGTGCCAAAAGGGTTCCTCGGCGATCGCTTGATTGAGGTCGAGTTTGTCGCTGTGGCTGAGCCGGGGCATGCTTTGCATCACCTGAGCCGAGAGCTCGGTAATGATGATCTGCGCCGTGAATTGCAGGTGGTGATTCGTGATTCTGGCCTGTACCTGAATCGCAGTACGGGTTGGTTGGGCTCTGAACATCGCTGGACAGTGACCAGTATCGATAAGGCGGTGGAGGCCTTGCTGAGTGGTCTGGGTTTTGGTTGGGTGCCCACACATCAGGTACAGAGTTATATTGATCAGGGCAGATTAAAACCACTGCCGATGAGCGAAGGTCAACGTCGTTATGGTCATATGTATATGATCTTTGGTCAGCCAGGGCGGGTGGGCCCGGCAACACAACAGCTGGCTGAAATCCTGCGGGAGAATTGTTGTAATGAGTAATGATGTAAAGCCCTGCCCCTGTGGTTCGGGCAATGATTACGATAAATGCTGTGGTCGTTATATTGATGCTGGTGAAATACCGGAGAGGCCTGAACAATTGATGCGTTCGCGTTATACGGCCTTTGTCCGGCACAACAGTGATTATTTGCAACAGAGTTGGCATGAGAGCATGTGCCCAGAACAACTTCAATTTGAGCAAGGTGTCAGCTGGTTTGGTTTGCAGATTGTTGATTGCAATGCCGGTGAGGCAGATGATAATGAGGGCTGGGTTGAGTTTATTGCTCAATTTAAGGGCAATGGACGTTTACAATCCTTGCATGAGCGTAGTAGGTTTGTAAGAGAGCGAGGTCGCTGGCAGTATGTCGATGGTCAGATCCATCAACAGCCTGAGGCTGAAAAGATTGGTCGAAATGCTCCCTGCCCATGTGGTAGCGGCAAGAAGTTTAAACGCTGTTGTGGTTAGATGTTTTTCAGCTTAAGGGATTGATATGAGCCAACGTTTGACTGATGAGGAAATCGAAGAGGTTGAAGCCCGGGTTGAGGTGCTGAAGATTGAGCATCGTGACCTTGATGATGCAATTGCCACGCTTCAAGAGCAGGCCTTTATTGACCCAATGCAGATGCGACGCATGAAAAAACGCAAACTATTTATTAAAGATATGATCAACAAACTTGAAAGTATGATGATTCCCGACATGCCCGCCTGAGCAGCAATTCCATGACTAAAAAAATTACCAAATCAGATGTCGAGTGGCAGACCCAGCTAAGCCCTGAGCAGTATCGCATTACCCGCCAGGCGGGTACCGAGATGGCTTTTTCGGGTGAGTATTACGACCTGAAACAGCAGGGCAGTTATCAGTGTATTTGTTGTGGTACACCATTGTTTGACGCTGCGCATAAGTATGACTCGGGTAGTGGCTGGCCCAGTTTCTGGCAGCCGGTGGATGACGGCAATATCGATGAGCTTGTAGATGGCAGTCATGGCATGCAGCGAGTCGAAGCCAGGTGCTCAGCTTGTGACGCCCACCTTGGTCATGTTTTCAAAGACGGCCCCGAGCCAACGGGTCTGCGTTATTGCATTAACTCCGCATCACTTCAATTTAAACCTGACTAGTCCATCGATGCCCTTGGCAGAACTAAGCGCAAAGGAACTGCTGAGTATATTTACCCACCTTAAACAGTGGGTAGGAAATCTGCGTCGGGCCAAGCAGCAGCGTAAGCAGGAATCTAAAAAGGCCTTGCGGGCAGTGATCTCGGTGGTTAGAGAAACTACAGTCTATCTACGCAGCCTGAAAGAAGGACATCAAAAGTCGATCGAAAAAGAAGAGCGGCTGTCACTTAACTGGACACAGCTGGCCTTTGAGCTGGAAGACCTGGGTTTGAACAAACTGGCCAGCCGTTGCAGCATCAAGGGCCGTTATTGGGCCAATCCGGCTGACTACGATCAGAATTTCCTCGAGCGTGCCGGGATGCGTCTGGCGGATATCGAACGCATGGCGCAGAGCAGTCTGAAAGATCTTGGAAAATAGAACTAGCGCTTGTTTTAAACCATTCAATAAACTCAACTTTTTCCGTTTTCTGCCGTAACTTATTGTAACAACGTAAGTTTTGAGTGCCGAGGGTCGTTGTCTGGATGTTGAGTAAGTCTTTAATTTTAATCAGTAAAATTGCTTGCCTGCGGCAAGGCTTAGTCCGTGTCGCTGTTTTTCTGGGGCTGTTTTGTATGATTGGTATGGCCAATGCCGCTTCTTATGTGCTGCCAGCCAGGGATGATGTTATCGGTCAGGTTCAATATGCCCAGGCCAAGTCTGGTGACACCTTGCACAAGATTGCCCGTCGTTATGATGTTGGTATCAACGCTATCAAGGCAGCAAACCCGGGAGTCGATCCCAAGGCTATGAAACAGGGGCAGCGAATTGTGATTCCATCGCGGCATATTCTGCCCAAGGGGCCGCGTGAGGGGATTGTCATCAATATTGCCGAGCAGCGTCTATATCACTACACCCGTCCTGATGAGGGTCCGGCGTTGGTGAATACCTATCCGGTCAGTATTGGCCGTGATGCCGGCTCCAGGTTATCGGGTAGTTATAAGGTTACCCAGCGGATGCGTAAACCGAGTTGGGAGGTGCCTGAGTCAGTCAGAAAGAATAATTCACGCCTGCCAGCCATTGTTCCCTCGGGGCCGAAAAACCCTCTGGGGGAATATGCTATGAAGTTGAATCTGCCGGGTTTATTGATACATGGCACTAATAATCCAAATAGTATTGGCATGAAGGTGAGTCGTGGCGGTGTGCGTCTTTATCCGGAAGATATTGCAATATTGGTGCATCGCTCGGTGAAAGATACGCCGGTTCGATTCGTCAACGAGTCATTCAAATATGGTTATAAAAATGGCGCGATCTATTTTGAGATTCATAAACCTGAGTCGGCGGGTAAGTTGAATCTGGCGGCACTGGTCAACAAGGTAACCGCGCTTATTCCAGACCAGCTCTGGCAGGAAGGCTGGCAGCGGGTAAGAGCAGTCGGCGAAAAGGCATCTGGTTTTGCCGAGCCGGTTGAACAGTTACGCAAAAAATCAAAATACCCGCGTCGCTGGATGTTGCAGGTAGCCACTTATAAAAACTACTCAACCGCACGCAAACTAATGTTGCAGCTTGAAGAACTGGATCTGCCAGTAACCACCAAAGGATGTGAAACGGGTAAGTGTAAAGTGTTGGCCGGGCCATTTACCGATCTTGAATATATGAAGCAGCAGGCAAAGAAGATCAAATGGATTACCCGCATCAAAGCATTTAATGTTCCATATAAACCTGACAATGATCTGCCAAAAAAGCTCGCAATGCTTGAGTGATTATTTTTACAGCCTGGTGAGAGACAAATGAGCACCATGAATATAAGCTACGGTTTTGATAGCGGCGATCAAAATAGGGAATATGCAATTCAAGTGGATAGAAAATCACTGGAGTGCATAAAGTCTGAAGATAGCTCCGTGGCTGATTGGGCAGTATTAAATTTTCACCAATGCCCCAATTGTCCGCTCGATGTTAAGGCGACTCCTCATTGTCCGGTTGCGGAAAATCTGGCTCCTTTGATTAGCCTGATCGGTGATTTGAACTCTTACGATAATGTGCGGGTTAGTGTTGCGTTTGATGATCGTGAAATGACGATCGAATCTACCATGCAGCGTGCGGTAAGTTCATTACTTGGCTTGATAATGGCAACCAGTCCATGTCCCTTTACTACCTTGTTCAGGCCTATGGCACGTTTCCATCAACCGTTGTCGAATGATCTAGAAACTATATTTCGTGCCTCGGCAACTTACTTGATTGCGCAATATTTTCGAGTAAAAGATGGTTATGAGTTTGATGCTGAGTTGGAGGGATTAAAAAAGGTTTACCAAAATATTCAGGTGGTTAACAAGGCCTTGGCAAGCCGTTTGCGTGCAGCCTGCGAACAGGATGCGGCCGTTAATGCGGTTATTTTGCTGGACCTATTGGCCAAAGAAATTCCCTATAGTATTGATGATGCATTGGAAGATATTCGTTTCATGTTTGATCCCTATTTAGAGCAAGCAAACACACCTTCAAAATAACCGACTAGAGTCAGCTGGCTTTGCATATTTAGTTTTCAGGAAAAAATAAAATACCATCGTTTCTGGTTGTTGCCGTTATCGACTTATAAAAACTACTCAACCGCACGCAAACTGATGTTGCAGCTTGAAGAGTTTGATCTGCCAGTAACCAGCAAAGGCTGCGGAACGGGCAAGTGTAAAGTGCTGGCCGGGCCATTTACCGATCTGGTATACATGAAGCAGCAGGCAAAGAAGATCAAATAGATTACTCGCATCAAGGCGTTTAATGTTCCATATAAAGCTGACAATGCTTTACCGCAAAAACATGCAATGCTGGAGTGAATATTTATTTGCCTTATGCTTCGAATTTTCTAGCCCAGCCTAAGTCCTCAAAAATTTTGGAGAATTGGAATATGAAAAAAATAATCATCAGAAATGTCTTGATATTGTGCCTTTTGATGAGTGCAGGGTTTTATGTCCAGGCTGCAGAGATATCTCAAGGTTTGTTGGCGGTGAATAATATTAGCCATCCGTCCAGTAACCGCTATGCGGCTGGGCAACCTGAACCGGAGTCATTTTCCGTGTTCGCAGCGGCCGGTGTTAAACACGTAATCAATTTGCGTCCACCAGCAGAGACAGCAAATATTAACGAAGCGGCAATTGTGACTAAGGCTGGAATGGCCTATTACAATGTGCCGATTGGCGGTGGTGCTGACCTGACGCGTGATAACGTTATTTTGATCGACAAACTTTTAAGCCAAATTGGTGAAGAGTCTGTGTTGCTGCATTGCTCCAGTAGCAATCGGGTGGGTGCCGTAATGGCACTCCGGGCTGCCTGGCTTGAGGGCGCGTCAGCTGGCGAGGCTATTGCCATAGGTAAACGCTGGGGGCTTACACGGATGCAACCGAGTGTAGAGCGATTGCTAGCACAATAAGTACATCTGATAACTAAACATAAATGAAACAGAGGTTAATTTAGTTTTACCAGCTTTTGTGTAACGAGCGCATCAAAATTATTATATTTTTGATGCGCTTGGCTAAGGACGGCGAATAAGTAGTCGCTCAAGTTTATCCTGACTGTTCCCCATTTTTTATCAGTGTCGGTCAGTTTAGATTTGAGTTATTGTCCCTAAGCATTCCGGAATATTTTCCTGGTTGGTTCTTTGAGCTACTCTGTCGCTGGGCCCAGCTTTAAGTTGCTGGTATCAATATCGGCTGGCGGCACCTCTTTATGTTGCATGACATCCTCACCGGTATCAGCCATGGATAGCTCACTGATATCGATGTTGGCATCGGGCACGGCTTCATATTGCATCACGTCCTCACCTGTTTCAGCCATGTCGAGTTTGCTGGTATCGATATCCGGTTCAGGGGTTGGTGTGTATTCAGTGACATCCTCGCCTACCTCTCCCATGGAAATTTGGTCGATGTTGATGTTGGGTTCTGGGGGGGGGTTGCTTCAACCAGTGTTTCTCCGACGGAGTCCATAACAAGGTCGCTGGTGTCGATGTTTGCTGGCGCAGCCACTGGGGTTTCGTCCATGGTGCTGCCGGTGGCTGCTAGCGAGGCATTGTCGAGTGAAGTGCTGGAAGTATCATTGCCTGTGACAGAGGCTGCTTCGCTAGTCATGGCGGTGACGGCCGCAGCCAAGCCGGCATTGCTGATGGCGGCTTTGTACTTCAGGGCAGTCTGTTTATCCAGGCCTTTTTTTACCGCCAGTTTGCGGCCGGAAAACATTGGTTCGACCTTGTCGACGCTGGTTTTAAAAAGCTTGGCAATGTTTTGTTTGACCTGTTCGATCTGGGCACCTTCTGTCAGTGTCCCATTGACCACAATCTGGAACATTTCTTCACTCATGATTCAAAACCTTTTTGTCATCACGTCAATATAGACATCGGCAGGATAGCTGGTTTTTTCAGTTTTGCTAAGAACCCGTTCAAGATCCCGCTGAAGGGCGCATCGCTGCGTAAAAGCTCTCTCAAAATGCTCACATACTTTGTGTATGTTGCGCTTTTTCGATATCTTTTGCCTTGCGCTGCACCCCTTGATCGAAATCTTGAAAGGGTTCTTTATGGTCGTGTGGCGGTGAATATGGCTCGCATCGGCGCAGGGTAGCCTTCGGCTGTTTTGCTGTTGTCATCGGGGTCGAGGTAATCAACCAGCGACTCGTATGTCATCCATGTGCTGCTGCGCTGTTCGGCAATGCTGGTGATGGAGGCGTCGACAAGCTTGATGTCCCTGAAACCGCAGCGTCTTAGCCATAGCTCAAGTGTGGCGCAGGAGGGGATAAACCAGGTGTTACGCATCTTGGCGTAACGCTCTTCCGGCATCAGGCATTCACCGAGTTGGCCTTCTATGACTAGCGTCTCTAATACCAGTTCGCCACCATGGCGCAGGTTATCGCGCAGTTCGATCAGATGGTCCAGCGGTGAGCGGCGATGGTAAAGCACGCCCATGGAAAAGACCGTGTCAAAGGCGCTTAGTTTTTCGGGCATATCCTGGATGCCAAGCGGCAAGACAAAGGTATTGTGTTCGCCGGCAAAGTGGTTGATGGTCTGATGCTGGATCACAAATAGTGGTGATGGGTCTATGCCAATCACCAGTTCAGCGCCAGCCCCGGCCATACGCCAGCAGTGATAACCACTGCCACAGCCAACATCAAGAACGGTGCGGTCTTTAAGTGGCTGGATGTGATCTTTAAGGCGATCCCATTTCATATCGGAGCGCCACTCGGTATCAACCTCGACACCATGGATCGAAAAGGGGCCTTTGCGCCAGGGCATGAGTTGCCTTAAGGCTGACTCTATCGTGTCGCGCATTTCGGCTGAACAGCTGTTTTCATCACCGACAGTGATGGCGCTGGCATTCAGGTTTACTTTGCCTGGTTCAATGACAGGTAGTGCCTCAAGGGCTGCAAACCACCTGGGCAGATCGCCATGACGTGCTGGGCTAAAGTTCTTTTCCAGCAGGCCAGGCAATGCCGCGGCCAATGGCTCAAGGGTGGTGCCTTTAAGTTTTAGATAAAGCGGGCTGAAATCAATCATTTGATGGCAAGGATAGAGCCGAAGTTAAAGCACTGAAACCAACTGCTGCTTTGTTTGAAGCCGATGCTCTTGAGCCGTTGATGGTGCTGTGGCAGTGATTCCGGGATTAATACATTTTCAAGGGCTGAGCGTTTCTGGCTGATCTCCAGTTCGCTATAGCCGTTGGCCTTTTTAAATGTCAGGTGCAGCTTATCCAGCAATTCAGCTTCGTCAGCATCATCAAAAATGATTTTCTCAGACAAGACCAGAACGCCGCCGGGCAGCAGGCCAGCATAAATTTCTTCAAGCAGCTTTTGGCGTTGCTCTGGTGGCAAAAACTGCAACGTGAAGTTGAGCACCACCACCGAGGCAGACTCGAACTTGAGTTCGCGGATGTCAGCGCAAAGTACATCAACTTCAATCGGTGAAATATCATCGGAAATATTGTCACGACACTGTGTCGTCATGGCTTCGGAGTTATCAACGGCGATGATGCGGCAGTCATGGTGTGGAATGCGTCTGCGCATGGATAGTGATGCTGCCCCCAACGAGCAACCCAGGTCATAGATGTTGCTGTGTGGCTGGGCATATTCCTGAGCTAGCAGGCCGAGCATGGTGATCAGGGTGCCATAACCGGGCACAGAGCGGCGGATCATATCGGGGAAGACACGAGCCACGGCATCGTTGAATTCAAAGTCAACGATTTTTTCATGGGGCTTGGCGTAGATGGCGTCTGGGATTTGATTATCACTCATGGAACTGGTTTCGGCTGATTGATGCAGGCCCAATAATACACCAAATGCCTGGCATACAGGGGGGCGCTAAGTTGAAGTACAATGTTTTGTATGGAGATTATTGATAGCCATTGCCATCTTGATGTCGATGATTTCGACGCAGATCGTGATGCCGTGCTGGCCGATTGTAGGACGCAGGGTGTCAGCAGAATCGTGGTGCCGGGAATTGTTGCATCTGGCTGGGATAGGCTGTTGCAAGTGTGTCGGCAGCATAAAGGCCTTTATCCTGCCCTGGGCCTGCATCCGGTTTATGTTGATGAGCACGGTGTGAATGATTTGAAAATACTGGAGCAGCGTTTGGCCGCAGAGGCTGATGTGGTGGCCGTCGGTGAGATTGGTCTGGATTTTTTCCTGGCTGATTTGGACCGGCAGCGTCAGATAGAACTATTCGAAGCCCAATTAGCCATCGCCAATACGGCTGATTTGCCGGTCATCCTGCATGTGCGCAAGGCGCATGACCAGGTGATTTCTATATTGAAACGTTTCAGAGCCAAAGGCGGAATTGTCCACGCCTTTAATGGCAGTCTTGCACAGGCGCAGCAATATATTGATCTGGGTTTCAAGCTTGGTTTTGGTGGCATGATTACCTACGAGCGCTCAAAAAAACTGCGACGCCTGGCCAAAGACCTGCCATTGGAAAGTTTAGTGCTTGAGACTGATGCCCCCGACATGTCTGGTCAGCCTTGCCGTGGCCAGCGCAACAGTCCCCAATATATGTCGCAATATTTGGCCGCAATGGCAGAGATCAGAGGCGAGAGTGCTGAGCACATCGCGGCAGTGACAACCCAGAATGTGATGACCGTATTGGCTATTCAATAGCTGCTTGTGTTTAACATCTGCAAGAAACCAACGACATGAAGATAGGTGTAAGGTGAAAAATAAAATTATTCCGGTAACGGCCTACCAGCAAAACTGCTCATTAATCTGGTGTGAAAATACCAATAAGGCTGCGTTTATTGATCCAGGTGGCGATATTGAAGTGCTGTTGGCGCAGGTGGATGAGTTGGGTCTGCAGCTGGAAAAGATCCTGCTGACACATGGCCATCTCGATCATGTCGGTGGTGCAAAGCAGATAGCCACAAAACTTGGTCTGCCAATCATTGGGCCACATCAGGCCGATGCCTTCTGGTTGCAGTCATTGCCCAAACAGGCGGAGATGTTTGGTTTTGCCCATGTTGATGCCTTTGAACCGGAACAATGGCTGGCAGAGGGTGAGAGGATAACGATCGGCGATGTGCTGTTGTCGGTGTTGCACTGTCCTGGCCACACCCCCGGTCATGTGGTTTTTTATAATGAAAAAGATGCTGTAGTTTTTGTCGGTGATGTTCTGTTTCAGGGCTCAATCGGGCGAACAGACTTTCCGCAAGGTGATTACGATAGTCTAATTGCCAGTATTAAAGAAAAACTATTACCTTTAGGCGATGAGATTGTGTTTGTGCCTGGCCATGGGCCGACCTCCAGTCTTGGTCATGAGCGAAAAAATAATCCTTTTTTACAGACCTAATTTAATTTTGTGAAGTTTATTGCGGAGAAAAAATCTTGTCATCGAAAACCATATTCTTGAATCAGCCCACTTATGACTATTTGTGTGATGTATCGTTACGCGAGCCGGAAGTAATGACAGCGCTGCGGCATGAAACCGCCGGGCTTGAAATGGCGGTGATGCAGGTCGCTCCTGAACAGGGGCAGTTTATGACCTTGCTGGTGCAGCTGCTTGGTGTGCGCAAGGCGATTGAGGTTGGCACCTTTACCGGTTATAGCGCCCTTGCCATTGCCAGGGGCCTGCCAGAGGATGGCGGTTTGATCGCCTGTGACATTAGTGAAGAGTGGACTGCGATAGGTGAACGGTATTGGCAGCTTGCTGGTCAGGCAGACAAGATTGATTTGCGCCTGGCACCGGCCATTGAGACTCTGGATGCATTGTTAAGCAATGGCGAAGCCGGTGATTTTGATTTTGCCTTTATCGACGCCGATAAAGAAAACTACCTTAATTATTATGAACGCTGTTTGCAGTTACTGCGTCCGGGCGGTTTGATTGTGGTGGATAATGTTTTGTGGGGCGGCAGTGTAGCGGATCTTGAAAACCAAAAGCCTGATACCTGTGCTATCCGTGAGTTTAATTTATTTATTAAGAATGATGCGCGCATAGATATCAGTATGATTCCAGTTGGCGATGGTTTGAGCTTGATCAGAAAAAAGTAACAGTTGGTTTTTTTTCGCAAATATATAATTAGCCTTTGCTGAATACAATGGAATTTAATCTGCTGAATTAAACTAAATCTTCATCCTCTATGTCGATGCTTTCCAGGCCTAGCAACCCAGAAACAACTTCATTTAAACAATGTTTTAATGTATCAAGCTTCGCGATTGCCTTGTCGGAATTTTCCTCGCGGCAGCTCTGTTCAAGGTCAGCAGCAACTTCATATAAACCTTTGGCACTAATATTGCCGCCGCTACCTTTAATTGTATGCGCCAAGCTTATTGCGTCTTCCCATTTACCTTGGCGGATAAATTTCTCAAGTGACTCTGTAGTATCAGCATGCGTATCACGAAAACCAAGCAAAATCATTTTATAGACCTCCCAGCTACCGCACATGCGCTGCAGGCCATCGGCTACATCAATTCCAGCTAGCACGGGCAGATTCACATTACTACCAAACTTAATCTCTGCCTGCTTTTCGCTTGTATGCGGAGCTTCGTCTAACGCAATCCAGTCAGCCAACGCTTGATACAGTATGGAAGGCTCAATAGGCTTGGTGACGTGATCATTCATCCCCGCAGCAATACTCTTTTCAGCATCGCCGCCGAGGGCGTGGGCAGTCATGGCTATAATCGGAAGTTCAGTATAGGGATCGCCAAGCGCACGGATCTGACGTGTCGCTTCCAGGCCATCCATGATAGGCATTTGAATGTCCATCAGCACAGCCGCATATTTGCTATCCTGCACCGCAGCCACCGCTTCAGCGCCATTCTCACAAATATCTATCTCAAGGCCCGCTTCTGCAAGGAACTGTCGAGCCACCTCCTGATTGACATGGTTATCCTCTGCAAGCAGTAGTCGTTGGCCCCCGAACCACCAGGTCTCGACCTGTGTCTGACTGCTATTTTTGTGTTGTTCTGCCTGATTATCACCAAGCAATAGTAACAACCTGTTGAATAATTCCGATTGTCGTACCGGCTTGGCCAACCAGGCATCCAGTTCTGACATCGTCGCAGCGCAGTCTATCGAACTAAGCATCAGCAGCTGCATCTTACTCATCCTTGCGTCTGCGCGAATGATCTTTGCCAGCTCAAGCCCATCCATCTCCGGCATGTTCATGTCCAGCAAGGCAATGTCATACGGTTGTCCTGCGGCCATGGCGGTGCGCAGTTGATGTAGTGCATCGCCCCCGCTTACGGCCACTCCAATGGCTTCAACCTGCCAGTTTTCCAGATAACTGGTGAGTACTTCACGGTTGGTTTCATTGTCATCCACCACTAGAATACGTTGGCTGAATAAGGATTCAGGCGCTTGTTTCGTGTGCAGGCTGTTGCCTAACCGCTCAAGTGGTAAGCAAAAACTGAATTTTGAGCCCTGGCCAGGAGTGCTTTCTACCTTAAGCTCGCCATCCATTTTCATCACTAATCGGTTGCTGATAGCCAAGCCTAAGCCTGTGCCGCCGAATCTGCGAGTGGTTGAACTGTCGGCCTGGATAAATTCTGTGAATACCCCTTGCAACTGTGCTTCTGTCATGCCGATGCCCGTATCACTGACAGCAAATTCCAAACCCTCTTCGCCTGTCCCTTCGGTGAGATAAACAATCACCTCACCCTGAGAGGTAAATTTGATGGCATTGCCAATCAGGTTAGTCAATATTTGTCTTAGGCGGGTGGGATCACCCTTTACTAAACTTGGCAGCTTAGAATCGACCTTGCATATCAATTCCAGTTTTTTGTTCTGGGCTACGCTTGCTAAAAGTGTCGCTGTTTCCTCTATCAGTGCAACTGGGTCAAATGGGACTGATTCCAATTCCAGCTTGTCTGCTTCGATTTTTGAAAAGTCCAAGATGTCGTTGATGACGGAGAGCAACAGCTCGCTAGAGCTAGTGGCTATATCCACCTGATGCTGCTGTTTGACATCCAGATCACTGCTAGCCAACAGATGAAGCATGCCCAGCACGCCATTCATGGGGGTGCGAATTTCGTGGCTCATGGTGGCAAGAAACAATGACTTCGCCTTGCTGGCCTCTTCGGCGATATGTTTTGCCTCAATCAGCTCAGTTTGCTGGCGTGATAACATCATCTCTAATTCCTTTTGCGCAGTAATATCGGTGCGAATAGAAATGTATTGATCAGGTTTGCCCTGCTCATTGAGAAAAGGAACGATGGTGGCATATACCCAGTAGTTGTCGACGCCCTCTTTTACAGTGTTTCTGACCTCTCCATGCCAGACATCACCGGCAGAGATTGTGCGCCACATGTCGCGGTAAAATGCCGCTGAATGCTCATCAGATTTTACAAGACGATGGTTTTGACCAATAAGCTCTTCACGCGAAAAACCGCTGATATCACAGAAACGATCGTTTACGTAGGTGATATTTCCTTGAACATCTGCAATGCTGACGATGGCATGCTGATTGAGGGCAAATTGTTGAAACTCAATATTTGTGAGGGCGTGACGTAGCTCTGTGCTGCGGCTGCGTAATCGTATATAGATCCAGCCTATAGCAAGAGATAAGGCCATGACAGGCAGAAATAAGAGGTGGCGATAGATGTTTGCCTGCTGCACTTCTTGTTCGACCCAAAGATTAAAGGCGTTGGGTAATGCGGTCAGGACCTGAGGATCGTTCAATATTTCCGTCAGCCAATCTTCCATTTCATGTTCGACTTCTATAGCAAGATGGGAGTGTCGTATGAGCAGTGCTAAGGCTGTTTGTTGTTTGGGTGGATAATGGGGCAGCATTTGTTGCAGCTCTTGTAAATGCCGCTCGAGCTGGGTTTCGATTTGATGCGTCTGCCCCCCAAGATGCATCATTAATAACGCGGCTTCGATATTGTGTAAGTTCTCTTTCAGGGTTTTATTAATGTCTGAGCCGTCAGTGAATTGTTTTATTTTGCTAAAAATATAGTTGAATGAATTTTTTAGTAGGGCATTGTGTGACTTGAAATCTTCAACGATCAATTGATACGAGATGAGATGTTCATCAAGTGTCTGGAGTTGCGCCTGAATCTTGGCCTCCGTTGTAGCGTCAATGGAGGCGAGGCGCTTCTTTAGCTGATGGTGGTGCGCATTTAAATCATTCACCATTTTTGTGATGGCATCATAATTGACGCTCAGTTGATAGCGGTGGGAGAGCACTTCACGGCCAATTTCTGCAGGTTTGCTCCTGACTGCGGCGAGATTTTCTTGAATGTCGTTGTGAATTATGGGATCAAGCCCTTGCGATTCTATGAACAGAAACCCGAGCCAAAGCAAACTGGCAAGTGCAACGCCTGCTAAGACAGCAGACTGTTCCATGAGGCTTTTGTGACGACTAGAGCTGTTTGCCATTGTATTCACCGGTCAGGCTCTCAAGGAATGCAATAATCTGATCTAGTTCTTGTTGTTCCAGGGTGATGCCAAGCTGGTAGCGCGCCATGATATTGACCGCTTCTTCTAGCGTGGCGATCCTGCCATCGTGAAAGTAGGGAGCCGTTCGTGCCACATTACGCAGGCTAGGCACCCGGAATTCGTATTGGTGCTCCTCAATGTTGGTAAGATGAAAACGTCCCAGATCCGCATTTTTGAGAGCAGCGGCTGATTCGTCATAATAGGTTTCAAGCACTCCAATTTTTTCAAACATGTTGCCACCTATGTTGGCGCCCTGATGACAAGAAATGCAGCCGTAACTTTTGAACAAGTGATAGCCTGCTTTGGCCTTGGCGCTAATGGCATCATTATTGCCACGTTGGAACTGGTCAAAAGGTGAATTGAGTGTGATCAAGGAGCGTTCAAAGGTCGCAATGGCATTCTTAATATTGCTGCGGTTAACGCCATCAGGGTATATTGCTGAAAAATCTCGCCGGTAATCGTCATCAGCATTTATCTTCGCAACGACTTGTTCCCAGTTGCTGCCCATTTCAACTGGACTATTGATTGGGCCGTCAATTTGTTCTTCCAGGCTTGCCGCGCGGCCATCCCAAAATTGAAGTAAATTTAGCGACGCATTGAATATTGTAGGTGTATTTCTTAAGCCCTGCTTCGCACCGATGCCGAACGACAGGCTAAGCCCATCAGTGCCAGCGCTTGAAAGGTTGTGGCAGTGAGAACAGGAAACGGTATTATCGGCCGATAAACGGGGGTCGGAAAATAGGCGCATCCCAAGTTCTACCTTGTTTGCATCAAGCCCGGTTGGCCGTTCAAGCGGGAAAATCGCTGAGTTGTCTGAGGTGTATCGAAATTGCCCTTCAATGAGGTGATTTAACTCGTCGACATGTTCAGTTTCTGGCCAGAGCATTACTCCTATAAAAAACAGCAAAGATAAACTGATTGTCGTATAAGCTCTGCCGTCTTTCAGTGAAGAGAAGATTGATCTCTTCTTATTCATATTGTCTTTATTTTCATGGGCGGTGCGCAGCCTATTTTAATTACACGAGTTATTTTCTGAGCGCATGGAATATTCTGGAAGATTTGTCCATCGTACATATAGATCGGCACCTTGCCAGAAGGAATTAGAATAAGAATACTAGTGAAATTTTTTGCCGGCCGAAGATTGGCCGTTTGAGTGTTAGGTATGAGTTTGCTTAAGCCCTCATGCGTTAACGCAAAGGACAGATGGGGGTTAGGTTTTTAATCTCTGAGGGTGTAATTCCCCGTGGCTTGCCACGCTGAATAAAGTTGTTGAGATGAGAATCAAAGATTCTCGGGCAACTCCTTAGTAATACCCCGTCAGCTTGCTGCGGGGTAGTTTATGTATTGCCATTAGAAGCTGAAATCAACTTGTTTCTGTGTCTAAAGCCACTTTGGCTGTAACCTTAGATCCTATTTTTTAGTCGCGTTCTGAGGTACGGAATGGCATCGCATGCAGTTCTTTGTAGGAGGAAATGCCACTTTGCCATGGCATAGACCACAGAATTTTCCCTGAAAAATATCGGTCATCGCGATATCGTTAGCGCCTTTTTTCTGGGTAAAAATTGCCGGATGACAGTTTGAGCAATCCAGCCACAGGGTGTGGGATAAATGCGGGAAGCGGACGTGGGGCATTTTGCCTGTATCGGTGAAAATGATATCCATATCCAGCGTCTTTTTCTGTGTTTCGCCGAGCATATCTGCTCTTGGTTCAATTAGACCTCGTTTAACGGTCTCGACCCAGTTTACATTGCCAACTGCATCACGAGGAAAGTCGACCATGGCCTCGTAGGGTGCCTGAAATACGTGTACGGCGTCGTTGCTTGGGTCATGAATGCCGTCTTCAGGTACTGGGATGACCTCACTCTCTGTCTGATAATGTTTGCCGCGATCCTTTAATACCGGCTCTAGTTCGCCTGCGGCATGTACAGCGTTGCCACTGAACAGCACTGAAGATATCAGGAGAAAACAGAAAAATACCCGTATCGTTGGTATGTTTATTGGGTTTGTGCGGACAATAGAAAATGTAGTGGAGGACATGCTTGTTTCCTAGCAGATATTTAATTCAGTAATTTATACGGTTGAGTATAAAATATATCGGACTTTCATGTCTTTGGCTGAATATTATGAAAATGCGACGCTGGGATGAGGCTGCTTGCCTTGAGCACAGCTGTTGCGTATACCGTTTCCGGCAATTTAGCCAGACATTGTTTGTCAGACCAGATTGCGATTACTTCAGTTTAGTTGTACTTGTGTTGCAGTAACCCCTCGGCCTGGGAGAATTGTTTCACATAGCGAAACTCTTTGAATAGCTCGGCTGCCTCTGGGTATTGTTTTTTTAAATAGACCAGCCACTGTTTCAGTCGGCCTAGAATTCTAAGGTCATCGGTTTCTGCTTGTGTTTGCATGGCCTTGGCCAGTTCAAAAACCAGGTCGGTGACTTCATGCCAGTGCATTGGTGTTGCCGTGGCTTGTGACTGAGTGGCGGTAATTTGTCTGGCAAGATCGGGTTGGGCAACGGCACCACGACCGAGCATAAAGTTCTGACAGCCGCTGATTTCCTGGCAGCGTAGGAAGTCATCAACACTGTTGATGTCACCATTGGCGACCATGGGAATTGAGACTGCGTCATTAATCTTTCCCAGCCACTCCCATCTGGCCGGATATTTGTAGCCATCAACTTTGGTGCGGGCGTGAACGGTGATAAAGCTGGCATTGGCCGTCTCTACAGCTCGGGCGTTTTCCAGGGCCAATTCAGTAGACTCATAACCCAGGCGTATTTTTGCCGAGACGGGTACATCTATCGGCACCGCTTTACGCACTGCCGCAGTAATTTTATAAATACGTTCGGGTTCTTTTAACAATACGGCGCCACCCGCCTTGCGATTTACAAATTTCGATGGGCAGCCGAAATTAATATCAACAGAGCTAGCGCCAAGTTCAACCGCCAGTTGCGCATTTTCAGCCATAACCTCGGCGATTCCGCCAAGCAGTTGAATGGTGACAGGGGTGCCTGAGCTAGTTTGGCATTGCTGTGCCAATTCCGGGCAAATACGATGAAATAGGTGTTCGGGTAACAGTCTGTCGGTTACGCGCAAAAATTCGGTGACGCAATGCTGATAACCGCCGATGCGTGTAAGGATGTGACGCATGTGATGGTCGATGAGGCCTTCCATCGGGGCGAGGTATATTTTCACTTGATTTGGTCTGCTTGAAGAGTGGTGGGATTATATCGCAGTATGGGGGCTTAAGTATGTGGCTACAGGATTGACTATAAGGTGAAAAAGAAGATTTTATGTCTGCATGGTTATGCCATGAATCGTGCCTGGTTTCGCCAATGGCTACAGCCAGTCGAACAGGCGCTGCAATCGAAGGCTGAGTTTGTCTATGCTCAGGGGTCGATTGCCTGCCCTGCAGATGAGGTGCGTGCCATGGTAAAGCAGTTTCAGTTCAAGATGCCGGCGGATCGAATCGGGGCAGACTTGAACTGGTGCTGGTACCGGGCCACCACAGATAAACCACCACGCTATCTTGGCCTGGATGAGACCCTGCAATGGCTACATGAATTCGATGTGCGCGAAGGTCCGTTTGATGCGGTGTTTGGCTGGAGTCAGGGAGCGGTGATGGCGGCCATCATGGCGGCGCAGCAACATAATGGTGTTGGCCATGATTTTTCTTTGAAATGGGTGTTAATGTGCGGTGGCTTTTTACCTGGTGACCCTGAGATCAAACGCTTGTTTGAGCCTGTTATTCAGCTGCCGAGCCTGCATGTGGTTGGTAAGCTTGAATCCGATTTTATGTATCAGCGTGGAAAAAAGTTATACGCTGCCTTTGATCAGGCGGAATGGCTTGAGACGCCAGTTGGGCATGTGCTGCCGTTGAAATATCCAGATTATATGAATCGAATCATTGAATGGATGCTGGAGCAGCTAGATTAAGGGCGATTATTCAGATCAGCTTATGCGAATCAAAGTTGTTTTCGTCAAATAAAATTTTGGCAACATTGATGTTGTAGACATTTGATTAGAGTATTTTTCTAATTTTTATTGCCGTCGGCCATCAGCTCGAGGTGCAGACCTAGCGTGGGCAGTCAACCTGTTTATCTGGACCGAGCACCAAAAGCACCACCGGCAGCAGGTGGTGATTGCGGTTGACGCTCATGACTATGCCGGTTTCGCCGCTACTTATGTCGACAATACTGCCGACTGGAAAGATGCTGAGACACTGAATAAACTTGTCGAGCAGATCTCTGCGAAAGGCCCCCTGCTCACTTTCATACATCAGTCAAATCGCCTTATGTGGTGAGATGCCGTTGTTGCAACAGCGTCATGTTGCTTGACCTGGCGGAAAAAACTCAATCAGATGGGCTGGTTTTGGCTGACTGTCGGGCCGAGTGACAGGTGAAAAAGAAAATGCTGCCTGCAATCGCGCCAATAATCACAGCGCCTGACAAAATGAAGCTGAGAAAAATTATCCCTGATGCATACAGACTGGCGTCTTTATTAAGGTGTGCGTGGCGCCCACCAAATATGAGTGTGGGTATAAGCAGAATGAAAAAGATAGTGTGCTTGACGATATCCTGAGTCATTGCAGACTTGATGTTTTCTACGGAATTGATTTCTTTGAACAGCTGCTCAAGCCTTTCCCTGTCAGCTGTCGTGACGTCCTGTTTGTGTTTAAGTTCTTGGTATAGGCTTTCATATTCCTGCATGCTGGCAGAGGATGACTCTTGCAGGAATTGACTGGATGAATATGAAAACAAAGCGGCAATTATTGTGATTAAAATTAGCTTGTAAACTTGTTTCATATTGATTCTGGCCGGTTATTTTTTGATGAAGCTGCGGACCTTTTCACGATAGGTAATATGACATTCGGTACAGCTTCTGGCTAGCTCTGCATAGCGCTCAAGCACACGAACACGGTCTTTTATGGCAGCCGCTCGCATTAGATTAAGTGCATTCTGACGTATTTTGTCTTCATGTTGTTTGAATGAGAGGGCGTCGAGGTTGAGTTTTTTCAACAAAGCGATACGTTTCTCCAGTTCAGGCCCGGGGTGATAGGCGATGTCTTCGGCTATGTTGGCGACCTGCTCGTAATCCTCAGTCATGATGCCAAAGATTATGTTTTGCATGCTGCTAACAAGTTTGAGCATCACCTCGCTGTAGCCGCTTTCGGTGATTATTTCTTCTGAGGCCTGACTGGATGATGCCAAGGTCAATAAAAGCATGCCGATGAGTGCTGTTTTAGTTTTGAACATTTTTGTGGATTCCTTGCCTTTGTCTAATCAATGTTATCGGCAGTAATTAATATTTGTCCATGCGATGTGTGTGGAGTTAGAGTTTGCTGCTTAATTTCTGTTGTAAATAATTATTAACGGATTGTTTTTTCACAAGTTTTATGAGTGCGACATTATGTCGCATTTTCTATTGTCTTGGTCAGACCGATAATTAGTCGTACTAAAAATCAAATAATTAGCGGGAAGGATTTGACTATGAGTGTAGTTTTACCGAAATCGTTACCTCGAAATGCCCTATCAGTTGTGCTGGCATCTTTGTTAGGACTTGGGCTTGTTGGTTGTGGCAGTGATAGTGATACCAACAGTGGTAGCGCAAGCACCACGGTTACAGGTACGGTGTTTGCGGCGGCCGTTGACGGTGCCAGTTGTGTTGTCAAGGATGCCAATGGCACTGCGATAGCGGGACCGGTGACAAGCTCAGCCGATGGTAGCTACAGTGTTGACGTTCCTGATGCCAATTTGGTCGATGATTTGATGGTGGTATGTAATGGCGGCACGTTCACCGATGAGGCAACCGGTGCAACCGGGCAGACAGCGGGTACGCTAGCGGCCTATGTTGCAGGTGGCACGCTTGCTGCGGGTTCCACAGTACACGCCACACCTGATTCAACTATTATCCATGAGTTGGTGACCAGTCATGGCAATAGCCTCGCCAATGCCCAGGCTGCATTTAATAGTGCATTTGGTTACACCCCTGATCATTCGATTGCACCAACCGATGCCACCAGCCCTGCTAGCGGCGCAGATGATGATGCTTTGCTGGCCGGTTTGCGCGCCGCCGCATTTAGTCAGATGGCTAAGGATATGGGCCTTGCGGCCGGGCAGCAGTTTGATCTGTTGGCGGCATTGGCAAAGGATCTTTC
>Ga0316207_10002159_pt1 | contig 21151 bp, 22 predicted proteins | sample 6weekpyrite_MG_FD_204943 | JGI IMG/M metagenome (GOLD analysis project Ga0316207, IMG submission 204943) | Microbial mat bacterial communities from mineral coupon in-situ incubated in ocean water Damariscotta River, Maine, United States -... | ecosystem: Environmental > Aquatic > Marine >...
GGTTAGATGACAACCAGAATGTTCAGAACAAGGCGCACTTGTGCCGGCATAGTGGCGCTACGTCAAGCAAGTGCAACGCTGTGCTGGGCTTTCTGGTTGTCACCCGGAGGGCAGGCCCAAAAGCCATCATCTGCTTTGTTGCTGACTCTCGACGTAGCGCCACTATGCCTTCGAGCCCGCGCCACGCAGCTAACGCCTTTTGGGCCTGTCTATCCATCATTGCAAAGTTGTTGGAGTACTAGTGCATCAACCAGCTTATAATGACCACTCCCATTTTATTAGGATAAACCGATGGCAGCCATCAACAATATTGCGCTGGTTGCGCACGACAACCGAAAACTTGATCTAGTCGCATGGCTGAAAGACAAGCGAGAGCTTCTGCAGAATTGTCAATTTGTCAGTACCGGAACCACCGGCAAGTTAATCACCGAGCAAACCGGCTTTGCGGTGGAACGAATGCATAGCGGCCCCTTAGGCGGTGATCAGCAGATAGGCGCACGTATTTCAGAGGGCCGGGTTGATATGTTGATCTTTTTTTGGGATCCACTCGAACCAATGCCCCACGACCCTGATATCAAAGCATTATTACGCATTGCAACACTATGGAATATTCCTATCGCCTGTAATCAAAGTACAGCCGACTTTATCGTGGCTTCGCCGCTCATGACCCGTTACCAACGCATTGAACCGGATTTTAAGTATTACCAAACACGAAAAATATGACGAGAATAGCAAAAACGAAACCTGATCGATTCCCTTCTTGTTTTGATTCATGTACCGTTCGTCGAGACAGAATAAACCCCCGGACGCGATCAGATTTAGAATTTTTCGTCAAGATGAGTACTCAAACCTGACAGTCTCCTGGCTCAGCGAGTAAAACAAAACATGCATTTTTGGAAACACCCCGTCAGCGCAATGCCACTGCTATGGCTGACACTCTTCAGCGCGACTTTAAGCGCGCTTTATAGCCCCTCAAGTCAAGCTTCAAATCTAATGCCGCTATCCATGTGCGTTTTCGATTTTATCGGCAAAGGTGGGCCGGTCCATAAAGCCATGCAAGAGTATCAGATTGATGCAAGTCGCTGGGGTGTCGATCTGTCGTTCAAGATATATACCGATGATCGTGTTGCCTCGGAAGAATTCAAGAATGGCGTCTGTGATATGTTGAATTTACCCGGTATTAGAGCGCGGGAATATAATGATGTGACCGGTTCTATCAATGCTCTGGGTGCCATTCCAACTTACAAACACTTAGGCATCGTCCTTAAAGCGCTAAGCAGCAAAAAAGCGGCCAAAAGAATGTTGCGCAAGGGAGAATATGAGATTATCGGTTTGTCACCGATTGGCGCGATATTCCTGTTCGTCAATGATAATAAAGTCAGAATCCCAGAAGATTTGGCCGGTAAACGCGTCACCGTGTTGGACAACGCGCCGGAGACAGAGTACCTGAGTAAACGAATCGGGATGACGCCCGTCTCATCAAGCATCATGAATGCTCTGCAAAAATTCAATAACCGTGCCGTCGACATAACGGGTGCACCCGGCTTGGCGTATGAGCCAATGGAAATGTACAAGGGGCTCGAACCAGACGGCGGTATTATCAAGTGGCCGTTCCTGCAAATTACCATGCAGCTAATTGTTAGATGGGAAAAAATACCAGAAGGTTTTGCTCATGAATCACGACAATATATGCTAAACAAATACGCTGCAGACATCAAAATGATTGAGGATAGTGAGGCGACCATTCCCGAAAAGTACTGGATAGAAATATCAGACGACGCAAAAAACAATTGGAATGAAACCTTCCGACAGAGTCGTATCGATTTGCGCGAAATGGGCGTTTACAACGGGAAAGCGCTGTCACTGTTTCGAAAGGTACGCTGTAAAGTCGAGCCGAACCTGGCCGAATGCACCTCTAAAGACAGGGAGTAAACCACCCTGTCTGATCGCTTTCAGTGTTTGAAGGTAAGCCAAAAATAATAATGCCTATCTGAGACTCCCTCGCATGGATTCCACTAAAAGACTTGTTCGCCATTTTTTATCGCTGACAGTACTTACGCTGCTGATCGCGACTGTTGTCGCCGGTACCAGTGAGAACATGCATGCCCAGATGTTCAAGCTTGGCGCGTATTTATGGGACGACTATTTCATTCTTCGCGGCGAACAGCCAAGGCCTCAATGCGACCCGAACCCAGACATTGAGCAGCGTCTGGACCAGCTTGAACGCGAATTTGCCCAAGAAAATGCCGACTATGATTTGTTTGCAGAATCATTTGATCGGGAATCCGTTCGAATATCATTAGTCAACCGCGCGCGCGTCTGCGAGCGTAAATACCACGACGCTGAAATCTATAAGGCGCATGCTAATAATTGGGTGAAATTATTCAGCGCCATCGAACATACTTTTTCGAACATCAGTATGTTTTCCATTGCCCAGCAAAAAACCGTACTGATTACCTTGTTAATGATCACCGCAATATTTGCGACATGGCGTAAAGAGCACATTGCCTTTCGCGCGATTAAAACACGACTCGATCACTACCTTTCGAACATTGGTCAAATGCTTGCCTCGGCTTGTTTAAGTGTTTCCACCATGGCTTTTTTTGTGGGGGCTTACAAGGCCGACTCCAAGGTGTCTTCGCCGGAGTTGATGTTTATTCTGATGATCGGCAGTGCCGCGCTCGCGTGTATTAACCTTTACCAGTTACTGAATCCCATCGAAAGGTTGGAACAGGGCGTTAATCTGCCTAAAGCCTTGTTAACCCTCCCCATCCACACCTGGATGCTGCTCGCGGCAGCTGTTCACTTCTTCCTGATGGAAGAACACCTGCCCGGCATTGCCATTTATTTCACGCAGATTTTCCAGCTCACCAATCTGCACCTTTCTATTGGCTTGTATATCTGGGTCGGTATGCTGCTCAAAGAAACCTTGCTAGGGACCAAATTGTTCGATGTGTTCAAGCCCTGGCAACTGCCGCCGGAGATACTCGCCTTTGTCGCGATTGTGTTAATGGCCGTCCCAACAGCTTATACCGGTGCATCTGGCATCATTATTATTGCCATGGGCGCGGTGGTATATCAGGAGTTGCGCCGAGTCGGCACCCGCAGGCAGCTTGCGTTGGCGGTCACCGCGATGACCGGCAGCTCGGGCGTGGTGCTGCGTCCCTGTCTGCTGGTCGTCGGGATCGCCATTCTCAATAAACAGGTGGTCACGGATCAGCTGTTTCATTGGGGGGCCTATGTATTTATGCTGACCTTGGCGGTGTTCTTTTTCTTTGCCATGCTGACGCGCAAAGATCCGCTTAAAATCACGCCTTTTCGGGACGCGATTGGCCCATCATTGAGACAAACAAAACCCCTGCTGCCCTATGTCTCGATCCTGTTGCTCATCATGCTGGTTTATGCTGTTTTTCTAAATGCCTATCTTGACGAGTTTTCAGCGCCAACCATCTTGCCGGTCATTATTATCGCATTTATTATTTTCGAGCGACGTTTTAGCCGTGATTTCCCAGAACGAAACAAGGTCGCGGGTGCCAGCCCAACCATTCCTGGGGCGTTCATGAGTGCCACCAACCGCACCTCGGTACAGATTGGTGCCCTACTGATGTTAATGGCCTGTTCCTTTACGGTTGGTGGTATTCTTGAGCGAGGCGGTGGCGGCTTTGGTCTTCCAGAAACCTTCGACTCAGTCTTCGCCGCGATGGCATTAATGCTTTTGTTTCTGGTCTTTATCGGCATGATTATGGACCCCTTTGGCGCCTTGATACTGGTGTCCGGCACCATTGCACCCATTGCCTACAATCAGGGGATTGAACCAATTCACTTCTGGATGACCTGTCTGGTCGCCTTTGAACTGGGCTATCTAAGCCCGCCGGTGTCTCTGAATCATTTGCTGACACGCCAGGTCGTAGGAGACAAAGAAGTCACGCTGGCGGCGGCTGAAGGCGATACCTTTTACTATCGGCATGAGAAAATCATTCTGCCTCTGCTGGTGATGTCGACGACCCTGATAATCGTTGCGTTTGGGCCACTGTTTTTTTACTAAGTTCTGCCCATATAATGCCCAAATATTCATGCCAGGCGCTCTCGACAATGTTAAGTGAACCAGCGCTGGGAATCAGGCTATCCCAGCTAAAACCCTGCTGCCCGCCAGAGTAATATGCGGTTGGTGCGGGGACAGGATGCAGACCGTGATGTGCAAACAGCGAAACGGCTCTTGGCATATGGGAAGCTGAGGTCACCAGAGCAAAACGTTTTCCCTGCAGTTGGCGGGCCCAGACTTCGGCTTCTTCAGCCGTATCTTTTGGGTCGGATTCAAGAACAATGTCTGAACCGGGAACCCCTGATTCACGCGCCATCCTGGCCATCGCTTCTGCGTTGGAAATCTGATCGCGCCCCTTGTAGCCTGACAGCATTAACGTTGCTCCCGCATTGTGACGATAAACACGGATCCCCTCGGTTAAGCGCATCAAGGAGGTTTGAGATAACAAGCTACTGACAGGAAAACGTTGATCACTTCGGTGATAGCCACCCAATACCACCACGAAGTCAACCGGCTCCCCGGTGTACTTCGGGTACTGATATTCCAGAGGGGCTATCAGACTATGCGCCACCGGATAAAGACTGAGTAGATACCAGGTGACTAAAACAAGGCTGAGCGTCAATTTGCTGATACGGCGATAGCCTTGCCAATAAAAAAACAGCGCTAACGCCAATACCAAAAATCCAAAAGGCAGTGGCATCAGCAGCTTTCCGATCACTTTCTTGGCCACAAACAACATGGAATTCATCACTCTATAACGTCAAAGTCTGCCTGAAGAAATAGCGTTTCGTGTTCATCTGTCACATTTACCTGCCATCGGCCCAGCATTTGCTGATTGATAAATTTGCTGGATGATGAATGTTGAGGCGAGCCGTTCACCGGAATCTTAACGCGAGCCTGATGACTGCCATTGCGATACCAGTCATGATAAAGCGCGGTGCCGCGTAAGCCCGTCATTTCGGTGAACAAGACGACTTTGATAATGCTTTGCCCAGACATCGAGATATTTTGCCCCAGCCTATCAACTGGTTGCCCACCCTTAAGACTTGAGCTTAGCTGGGCACGCGTAATTCCAGGGTGAGAAATCTGTAATGGCGAGTTTGGCAGCGTTTTTTCGCTCGATACTGCAATCTCGGGCGAGCCTGTTGCTGTCATCGTGGTGGCGGGTGTTTCAACCCTGTCAATCATCTGAGGCGAGGGTGCTGACTTCTCAGGGGGCTGAATTTTTGGTATTGGTACCGGGGCGGTTGTCGGCTTTTGTTCCGACGGCCGGGAGGCGGAATCGATCGTTTCAGCCTGCGGAATCTCCACGGTCACGCCTTGCGATAATGGGGGTGTTTTTTTATTGCCCGAAAACAAAGCATATAGCATGATGACGATCGAAATACCCGCCACCACAACGAGGGCAATCCGGTCCCAGCGGAGCCGGTTTTCTTCGAAATGACTGTAATCATCTGTTGGCCCGGGCAATGCGCCTATATTCAGCTTGCGTTTTTCTGTCATCGTGTCTATTCCTGAATTCATCTGGCGTTAAGGTCTGGCGCCCGACTGTACCAACATCAAATCAAGATCGAAATAGCCTTTTCGGCGCGCAATTTTCAGTGCCGTGTCGCCGTTTTTATCCCGATAGTTGACGTCGGCACCTGCTGCAATCAACTGCTGGGATAACAAGACGTTGTTATCGTCTACCACATGCATCAACAATGAACGACCTTCTGGCGTGATGTTTACATTGGCTCCGGCTTTGATCAGAATTTTTAAAGTAGTGAGATGGCCGTTGATCGCGGCTTTAGCAATCGCGGTGTAGCCATTGTCATCCATATTGTCCATCACTTCACCACGCATAATCAGCTCTTTTACCAGATTATTGTCACCACGCGCCGCAGAAATAATCAGCGCTGATGGTTCTCCGGGTATAAACCCTGAATGCCAATCGGCACCGGCTGATAACAAAAATCTAGCAATTACCCGCCGGTCATTCTTGACTGCCTGTGAAAAAGCTGTGCCCGTTGGTGCGACGCTATTCAGTAACGCTCCCTGCTCCAGCAATTGCCTGACCCGAATACGATCACCTCGCTCGGCGGCGATGATTAACGGGGTCTTTTGCTCAACATCGACCAGCGTCAGGTCCAGTTTTTTTAAGTTAACTTTCTGTACAGAGGAGCTGCTACATGACACAACCACTAAAAAGGCGGTAAGCAGTACCATGAACCGGCGCACGATTGAACTTGTCATAAAGATACAAATTGCAAGATGAGGGTGGGGCGTTATTGTTAAACAAATGGTCGCGTCAGTAAAGATGTTGAATCAAGCACGTAATTAACCGACCTGACACGAGTACTCCATCAATACAATAAGATGGAGTACTCGGCTTAATCGCTATTTGGCAACTGGCGAATGCCGCCAATTTCGGTGATCGCGACATAGATAAACACCGCATCTGTCACTTTTTGGGTTTGCATGCCTCGTGCGTCGGTCACATAGACTTCAACCCGGATTTTCATCGAGCTGCGACCAGAATCCAGCAGTTCTGTGAAGCAACTGACTTGATCCCCTACCGAAACCGGAGACAGAAATTCTACTCTTTCCATCGCTACGGTGGCTGCCCGCCCTTTAGAAACCTGGGCCGCTAACGTTGCTGCCGCCAAATCCATCTGGCCTATCAGCCAGCCCGCATAAATATCACCGCTGGGGTTGGTATCTTTTGGCATGGCCACTATTTGAAGGGTCAGCTTTCCACTCTGACCAAGGCTGGAATCAGTTGCTCTCATGACGTATCTCTTTGCTACATTCACACTAAGTATAGCTAAAATGGAGATTCGTCCAGCATTCTTAAGCCAAATCGTTCTAATGTGCTTTGAGCGTATCGGTATACGGAGGCCAACCAAGCGGTTTTCCCGCCAGCAAATGCAGGTGCACATGGTAGACCGACTGGCCACCGTGTTCATTACAGTTCATGACCACGCGATAGCCATCTTCGGCAAACCCCATCTCGGCCGCCAATTGTTTTGCGACCCAAAACAAATGACCAAACAGCACCTTGTCGTCTGAACTCATATCGTTAATGGTTTTAATGGCCTTTTTGGGGATAATCAGCAAATGGGTTGGGGCCGCAGGCTGGATATCTCTGAAGGCCAGACTTTGCTCGTCTTCATAAACGATATCCGCCGGAATTTCCCGGTTTATGATTTTGCTAAATAAAGTCTCAGACATAATTTTTCCTGTTTTTCTAAGGTTAAAGACGCCCGTTTAAACGGGCTTGGCGAGCTTTGGCAGCTTACCCTTCGCTCCGATAGCGTATTGCATTACCTTGTCTTTGACAAAGCCGGAGTGGTTCGCCAGTCCGAGCCCGGCATTTCGCAGTATTCGAAGCGGAAGCCGGTCATTACTAAAACCATAATAGAAGGCATCCATCAGACTCATCATGGCCTGATTTTCGAACCGTCTGCTTCGTTCGTATTGGGTTAGAACTTTGAGCGATGCAATGTTTTTGCCGGTCATTGCAGCTTGTGCCAGTGTCTCTATCAGCGCCGCAGCATCCATAAAACCCAGATTAACGCCCTGTCCGGCCAATGGATTAATGGTGTGGGCCGCATCACCTGCGAGGGCAATACCGGGCTTCACATACCGTAAAGCGTGTGACTTATAGAGGGGAAACCGGGCCCGGTCGACGATCCGTTCCAATGGTGGTAGATTTGGTGGGTAGCATCGCTGCAGTGTTTTAAGCAGCGCGGGTGCATCTAATTCACAAAGTTTTTTAGTCTGATCAGGCAAGTCGTACCAGACCAGTGAGGCGAAATGTTCATGACCACTATCGGCCAATGGCAGAAACGCCATCGGGCCATGTGAGGTGAATGATTGCCAGGTAATGTCTTCTTGAGCCCCTCGATAGGCAACTGTACACACAAAAGCCTGCTGCGCATATTGCTCCCGGTACTGGCCAATATCTGCGGTTTCTCTTACTTTTGACTGAGCGCCATCGGCGCCGATCACCAGACTCGCGGTGATGTTGCCCTGAGTCAGCAGTTTCAGATTTTTTTGCTCGCCAGCCAGATTCATATCAACAAGTGTGTCGGGGCAAAAAACACTGAGTTGATCGCAGGTTTTCATCGCTTCATGCAAACCGCCCTGAATGACATCATTTTCGATAATATGACCAAGGTGTGTTTTGCCAATTGACTGGGCATCGAATTCAGTTTTCGCCCACGTCGATATATTGGGCAGCAGCGAAGCGAGGCCCTTCTCAACCGGCATTTCATTGACCGCCAGGCGGCGATAAGGACAGATCCGTTTAGTTTCAATGTGTGCCCATGCCCCAACATGACGAAGCACTTGCTCACTGGCAAAGCTAATGGCTGATACTCTGATATGTGGGGCCTCAGACTCAACATAGGGCGGTGGTGCGGCAGGGTCGACAATGGCCACCTTCAAACCTGAACGCGCCAGACCGCAAGCAATTGTTGCGCCGACCATTCCCGCGCCAACGACAACAATATCAAATGCGGCATCCATTGTTTTCCCCTTCTGTACTGTGTATAAATCTAGATAAAAGGGATTATCCTGTAAACAAAATCACAATGATACTTTAGGACGCATGTATGCCTGAACAAAGGAGACAGAAAACGGTGAAAAACGGCTGGTGGATCAACGCCAATGTGGCTTTTACGACGACGGTTGCCTTATTACTGATCTCCACCTTTTCGAACGCGGGAGGCTTTCCTCAGCGCTTGATTGAGGGAGAGATGAAGCCTTCGTTGGCGCCGATCATTCAAAAAGCCTCGCCTGCCGTCGTCAATATCGCGACGTTTACCCGACAACAGACATACAACCCTTTGCTGCAATCACCTTTTTTTAAATATTTTTTTGCCATCCCGGATGACCTTGAAGAAACCCGAAAGGCGAGAAGTGCGGGGTCTGGTGTGATCGTCAATGCGGACGAGGGCTATGTGCTGACGAATCATCATGTGATTGCCGAATCAAACGATATTGAAGTCAATTTGCAGGATGGCAGAAAGTTTAAGGCGACGCTGATTGGCTCAGATAAAAAAGTTGATATTGCCTTACTCAAGATTGACGCCGATTATCTTTCCGCCCTGGATATTGCGGACTCCAAGCAGCTGGCGGTGGGTGATTTTGTCCTCGCGATTGGTAACCCATTTGGTCTGGGGCAGACCGTTACCAGCGGGATCGTCAGCGCAACGGGCAGAAATGGCCTGGGAATACAAGGTTATGAAGATTTTATTCAGACAGATGCCTCTATCAATCCCGGCAACTCGGGAGGCGCATTAATCGATCTTCATGGGCGCCTAGTTGGTATTAATTCGGCAATCATAGCGCCAGCGGGTGGCAATGTGGGTATCGGCTTTGCGATTCCAACCGAAGTCACCAGTGCGATTATGGCGCAGCTGATTGCCTATGGTGAAGTCAGACGCGGCGGGATTGGTGCACGATTTCAGGACCTAACAGCAGATTTGGCCGAAGCATTTTCGCTATCGACCTTTCAGGGCGCCGTTATCTCCAAAGTCATTCGGGATAGTGCCGCAGATAGGGCCGGGCTGAAACCTGGCGATATTGTCATCAAGGCCAATGGTCGTCGAGTCACCAGCGCCGAGGATATGCATAATCGTATTGGCTTGTCTCCCGTTGGCAAAACGCTGATGCTTGATATTATTCGGGACGGCGATCTAATCTCCGTTGAAACCACAATACTGGCCATTCCGGTCCCCGAGGCGCCTGGAAGACGGCTTTCGCCTTACTTAAGCGGCGCATTGTTAAAAGACTTTATTCCTGCAGATCAGGAAGATGCCGTGGGGATTATTTTGACCCAGATAGATAAACGTTCCAAGGCTGACAGTTTAGGGTTCGAAACGGGTGATATTATTTTTGGCGTGAATCGCACCCGGGTTAGAAATATTGAACAGTTAAAGCAGTTTCTAAAAGCCAGAACGCCTCAAGCATTCAGGCTGCGCAGGGGTTATGAAGATTTGATCTTGTATGTACGTTGAATGCGATTCAGATACATAATTGGGTTTAAACGGCCTTCATTCCTGAGCAGGAACGAAGGCATTTAGACTCAGATTAACCCGCTTTTCGCCGGCTCAGCCACTCGGGTTTTTTAACGCCAATTTTTGCGAAACCTTCCGTCAATGTCATCGGGTTGGCAAGGCCAAGGTAATCTGTAAATCGCATTTTGATAATTTCGTGATGGGTGCCCGCCCTAAACGCAATTTCACCGTCTTCGTCAAAACCTTCATACATATAGATTGGCATATCAAAAAGGTCACCAAAAGGGGGCATCGCGCCGACTTCGCAGTCTGGAAAACGATCCTGAAATTCTTCTTCACTTGACAGGCTGACCAGCTCGGTTCCCATTGCCTTCATAAACCGGTCCCAGCGAATACGACAGGAAGCTGGCAATACCACCATCGACATCGCGCCATCGAGACTGACCATGACCGTTTTGGCCATTTGGTCACCTTTTATGTTCACTCGTTCGGCAATTTCTTTTGCGGTGTAGGCGACAGAGTGTTCAACGGATACGTACTGAATGCTATGCGAATCCAAGTAGTCTTTTAACTGTTCAACCGGCATCGTAACAACCTCTATATCTCTGGCGAGGAATGAAAAGTGATGAATTCACCCCTCTTGGAAATTAGCACTGACCATTACGCACATAACGTCAGGGCCAACACGGTTTTGATACAACGATTACTTTTATTACTCTCATCTTAGTCATGAATACCAAGAAGGTGAAGTAAGAAAAAGCAACTAATTAGAGTCTCTTGCAAAACCGAATATGGGGCGACAGATTGCCGCTGACGCGTTTCACAAGAAGCTCTTTATAAGACTCGTTTAAAGATGGTTTTTTTTCAATGTCATCGAACTCAGTGTGACATTTGTTTTCAAAAAAAGAGCCTGTCAATATTGACGTTAGCAGGATTTTATCGCTGCTCCCTCGCATTAAATTGAGCTGCAATTAAAAAACGTTATGTCTGCTCTGCAAATGCTCAAGGTGATTGCCGCTATGGCAATGTCTGACATTATTGTTTATGGTCTGGTTTCACATGATGATTTCCAGCCACTTATGACCACGCCTCACATTCTAAATCAGCATCTGGGTAAAACGCTTCGCAAAGGCGCTGTTAAATTAAGCCGGCCTGCGGGATGCCCCGACATCCGACTGTATCTGTTTGATCCTGCGGCACTGACAGTGCCACTTAGTCACGATGAAGCGCAGGCGGTGTTCGCCGAGCCAGCATACTGGTCCTTTAGCTGGGCGAGTGGTCAGGTATTGGCTCAATACCTATTGCATCACCCCGATGCGATACGCGATAAAGTTGTGGTTGATGTTGGCAGCGGTTCAGGAATCGTCGCCATCGCTTCAGCGATGACCGGGGCCAAACGTGTTTATGCTTGCGATATCGACAGTGACGCACTGGACGCGGTTCAAACCAATGCGAAGGAAAACCGGGTAGAGCTTGAAACGATCCATAATCTGGATGAAGTTGCTGAGTCAATCGATCTCATCACGGCCGCTGATGTCCTTTATGATCGAGATAATTATCGCTTGCTCCATGATTTTTCAAGTCTAGCCTCAAACGTATTGCTGGCCGACTCACGTGTCACAACCTTGCCTGCGGATCACTACCGGCTATTGACCACCATAGAAGCGCGAACGTGGCCGGATCTTAATGAGTTTGAGGCGTTTAATCAGGTACGAATTTACGGTTCAGAAAGCGCATCAGTGGCAACGCAATAATCTGAAAATACAATACGATGCCCAGGACATCCGCGCACCAGTCCCATAGTGAAAAGTCGCGATAAGGCAAACAGGCTTGTATCAGCTCAATGGCCATGCCAAGTAAAGACAGACCAATGATTAATCGTAACAACGGCGTATTTGGATGCGCCATATGTGCTAACAAGGCCATGATCATGAAGCCGGTCGTATGCAGAAACTTGTCGTTTAATGCTGGCTGCAAACCTGTTTCCGCAGGCGAAAACGCCATCACACAGCCTATCATCACTGCGGTATAGAAAATGATCTTGTTGAGCCAAATACAGCCAACTGGAGATGAGGTGTTCAAATCCATAGTCCTCCCGGGAGGTCTGTTTAAGTCGTAGACAGTTGAGCCTCTTGCAAAACGCTCAGTTTACTCGAAATGACGGGAGTCCCCAATCAATCTCATGCATAATCCTAGTACATCACCCACACAAAAATATCGATCGATAACAACAAGGTACTATCATGAATGGAAATCTGTTCCAAGGCTTCAGCTATCTTGCTCAAGGCTTCAAGATTATCTGCCAACCCGGATTCAGGCTGTTCTTACTGGTACCGCTTAGTGTCAATATTCTGTTATTTACATTATTGATCATCTGGGCAAAAAGCCTGTTCTCAGGCTGGATGGCCATGTTGCTGAGCTGGATTCCTGAGTGGTTGGCTTTTCTGGAGTGGCTGTTTTGGGGAATCTATCTGTTGGTGATATTGATGACTCTGTTTTATGGTTTCGTTGCTGCAGCCAATTTGATCGGAGCGCCGTTTTATGGCTACCTGGCGGAAATGACCGAAAAACACCTGACGGGCAACGCCCCGGATGCCACTTTTTCATGGAAACATCTGGCGGCATTAGTGCCCCGAACCATCAAGCGGGAGTTGCAGAAAATTCTTTACTACCTGCCGCGAGTATTGGCTTTATTGGTGTTGAGTTTGATTCCCGGCTTGAATGCACTGGTCGCGATCGGCTGGATCGTATTTTCAGGTTGGATGATGGCGGTTCAGTACATTGACTATCCGGCAGACAATCATCATCTGGGCTTTAACGAAATGCGCCGCTATCTGGCTCGACATCGGTTGACCGCGTTGGGCTTTGGCCTGCTTGCCTTTGGTATGACCCTGCTACCCTTGCTGAACCTGTTAGCTTTACCCGCCGCCGTTTGTGGGGCAGTCGTATTCTGGGTTAATGAGAAGCAAGCACTGGCCACAATGAATATGGAATGTGAGACGGGGCTTGAGCCAAACGCTGACTAGGAATGGTTAAGAGGCGTAATAATCCAGCGCAAGGCCGAAAAAAACCACCATGCCGACCCAGTTATTGTTCAGAAAGGCCTGAAAGCATTCACTCCGGTATCGAAGTCGAATTAAATGTTGTTGGTAAACAAACAGCGTTGCCGCCGCTACTACACCCAGAAAGTAGAACTGCCCTCTTTCCGCTTCGTCGCCAATTAAACAGAGCGTCAGGATCACCAATACCTGTAAAAAAGCAATAATTGCCCGATCCGCTTCACCAAACAGAATTGCTGTTGATTTGATGCCAATTTTTAAATCATCTTCACGATCAACCATTGCATACTCCGTATCGTAAGCCACGGTCCATAATACCGTTGCGGTATAAACCAGCCAGACAATCGATGGCACAGAATTGGTTTCAGCGGCATAAGCCATGGGTATCGACCAGGCAAATGCCGCTCCCAGCACCACTTGGGGCAGGTATGTATAACGCTTCATGAACGGATAAATCGCTGCCAGGGCCAGTGCACCAAAGGACAGATAAATGGTCAGTTGATTGGTCTGCAATACCAGCACAAATGCGAGCAGGCATAGAGCAGCAAAAAAAATCAGCGCATTTTGAGCGGAGATTCGGCCCGTGACCAGTGGCCGGTCTTTCGTCCGCTCCACATGACCGTCCAGATGGCGGTCAGCAAAATCGTTGATGACGCAGCCTGCGGATCGCATCAGTATTACTCCGGCAACAAAAATACTCAGCACTTTTAGTGAGGGTGGCCCCTCAGCTGCCAGCCAAAGCCCCCAAAGCATTGGCCATAACACCAGAAAAATCCCAATCGGTTTATTCAAACGGGCCAGTTTCAGGTAGTCAATCCAAATATTCGGTTTCACAATTGAGTTCTCAACTTTGGCCTTGCCATTAACACAGATGGTAGAAACAGCTCGCTCACCAGCAGGGGCTTTTCATGTAACAGAAACACTGAGCGCCGCCCATATACCGGAATGTTGCCTTGCGCATTTAGCGCCGCCACTTCAATCGCTTTTCTGCGCATGGTTCGCGATTTAAACAAAAAGGCACCAAGAGGACGATTCCCCAGATACCTGAGCTGACGCTCCTGCCCTGTTAATGTCGAGTTTGGAATAACACTTCGAGCCTGCACCCAAGGCTCTCCAAAACACAGTAATTCTACTTCACGAATCAGCGCTTTGCGACGGCAGGGGATGCCAAGTGCCTCCGCCTCATCAAGGCTAGGATACGCCCAGCCTTGAAACACCACTCTAACCGCAAAATCGCCTTGGGATGCGTTGATCAGTCGCTTGGTTAAGGAACCTTTGTCCAACACCCAGGTTCGCCACGCTTGGGGCAGTATCCAGGCAGGCACGTTTCGGTATTGCCGCCACATTGACCGGGTAGACATTGCTTGCCTTTGTTTGGTCAGGCTGAGCATCTTACAGGCCTTTCACCGCAAAAATACCGGGCGCATTGCGCCAATATCCTTGGTAGTCCATACCAAAGCCAAAGACAAAACGATCTGCCACCTTCAGACCCTCAAAATCGGCCTTCAAACCCGGCTCGGCTTTACGCTGATGCATCTTGTCTACCAATACCGCCGTATAGACGCTTGCCGCCCCCTGAGCCAGACAATACTCTCGAATCGCCTGCAGCGTATGCCCTTCATCGAGAATGTCATCAACAATGATGATGGTTCGCGCGTGCAGGTCAAGTGAAGGCCTGACTCGCCAGTCCAGTTGACCGCCCTGCGTGTTGTTTCGATAACGGGTGGCATGCAAATAATCGACTTGTAGCGGAAAAGACAATTGCGTTAACAGATGTCCGCTCAATACCAGGCCACCATTCATGACGGAAATCAACACCGGGTTTTGATCCGACAGGCAGGAAGAAATCCGATTGGCCATTTGCACAATCGCCTTCTCAACCTCAGCAAAAGAAAAAAGGCAGTCCGCCTCATCCATAACCTGTTGCATATTGACGGGAAGGTTATTGGTATCCGTTGTAGACATAGCGCGCGCTGACCTATCAAGGTTGGAAGTCTGAATCAATTATCTTGGACACCGCAATTGAATCACGAAAGTCCAGGCACTCGGAAGCGGGCAGATTATAGCCAAGAGCGTGGTTGACAACCACTACTTGCATAATTGTTTGTACTCGGTAGACGGTTTGGTTAACTTACCGTTTCATGTCAATCTGAGGAATATAGGAATGAAGAAGTGGCAATGCGTCGTGTGCGGTTTAATTTACGATGAGGCTGAAGGCTGGCCAGACGACGACATTGCACCGGGCACTGCCTGGAACGATGTTCCAGATAACTGGATCTGCCCGGACTGTGGCGTGGGTAAAGAGGATTTTGAGATGATCGAAATTTGAAAATTGCTAGCTAAAGAGCCTCTTGCAAAAGGCTCTTAATAAAATCAGGAAAAACAAGAGCTTGGCCGTCGTTCGAAAATTTGCCGTTACCTTTTGGTTATTTTTGACAGGACGCTATCTACAGGGCGCTTCTTTTGTAATAATATGTAACGAACATGTGAGCAGCTTCATCAGAGATAACTTTAAATGGCCCGTGTCATCTCAGGATCGAGATCTACCAAACACTTGAGCACACAAAATACCGCACCAACCGAGAAAAACCTTCAGAAAATAGACACCAACAATAATAACAAGGTCAAAAAAACTCAGGGCGGCTGGGAGATGAGTGCGCGTGATGCACTCAAAGTGGATTTTGTTGTCAGCGAAATTTAGTTATTTCGAGCCGTTTAGTCGGCCGTGTTCACGCTCTAACCGATCATCGTCGATCCAAACTTTCAAGCTATCACGACAGGCGCATAAATGACCGAAGTTCTCGAACAATTAATTGAGGTATTGAAACTAAACCAAGTCGACGATTTTGTGTTTGAGGGGTGTAGTGAAGACCTTGGTTTTAAAAATGTATTTGGCGGACAAGTATGTGGGCAAGCAGTCATGGCGGCCTACCAGTCTGTTGCAGATCGAACTGCACATTCGATGCATGGGTATTTTCTTCGTCCCGGTGATCATTCGTTGCCCATTCAGTATGAAGTTCAGGTATTACGAGATGGCGGCCATTTCTCTGCCAGGCGCGTCATCGCCCGTCAGCATGACAAAGAAATATTTACTCTGAACGCTTCTTTTCAAAGCCGGGAGCAAGGTCTTAGTCATCAGTTCGATATGCCTGATACAACCGAGCCAGACGTACTGTTATCTGAACTGGAAATGCGACGCCGCTTCAAGCACCTCATTCCCGAGAAACTTCGAGGTCAGTTTACTCGAGACCGCCCGATTGAAATTCGCCCCGTTAATCCGGTAAATTATTCCAACCCTGATATTCGAGCACCCTATAAACAAAACTGGTTTCGAACGGTCGCACCTGTTTCAGATGACTTGGCCCTGCACCAAAGTATTCTTGCCTATGCCTCCGACTTCGGATTACTCGGCACCAGCATGCTGCCGCATGGTGTTAGTTTTGCGCAAAAAGGCATGCAGGTCGCCAGTATCGATCACGCCATCTGGTTCCATCGCCCGTTTCGTGTCGATGAGTGGTTGTTGTATGATATGGACAGCCCAAGCGCGTCACAGGGAAGAGGGTTCAACCGGGGTAACATCTACAATCAAAATGGTGAGCTAGTCGCATCCGTGAGCCAGGAAGCACTGATCAGGAAGCGGATCGTTGAGTAGTACGGTGTCGCTCCAGCCAGCGTACTATTTTAGCGAACGGAAGCGGGGGCGTGAGCAGATATCCTTGCACCAGGTCACACCTAAGATCGGTCAGCAGATCCATAACTGGCTGACTTTCGACGCCTTCCGCGACTACCGTGAAACCCAGTTCATGGCACATCGAAATTGTGGTTCGGGCGATGGCTTCGTTGCTCTTATGCGCGGTAATGTCCGCCACCAGAGATTTGTCAATTTTGATCTCGTGAGCCGGTAACATTCTCAAATAAGCCAGAGATGAATAGCCCGAACCAAAATCATCAATTGATATTTTGAAACCGACATTACGAATTTGTTCAAGAGTGTCGATGGTCTCAAGCGGGTTCAGCATCATGGCGCTTTCGGTAAGCTCAAGATAGATGTTTTCCGGATCAACACCGTACTCTTGTACACTTGACCTTAAAAAGCGAAGCAAGTCATTTTCTCGAAAGTTGATCGCAGAAATATTGATTGACATGCTCATGTCATAACCTGATCGTTTTAAGCGTAAATGTTGTTGTATCGCCTGTCGAACCACCCAGCGAGTCAATGGCTTAATAATGCCGGTTTGCTCTGCGATGGCGATAAAATCATCTGGCCGTACAATGCCGTAGCGATCATGGTGCCAGCGTACCAAGGCCTCGACGCCGACAATTTTGTCACTTGCCAGGTCATATTTTGGCTGAAAATACAGTTCCAGTTGATCCTGTTTTATCGCCTCTTTCAACTCAGAGATTGTGGTGAGTCGGCGGGCGTTATATTGATCGTGTTCGGGCTTGTAATAAGATAAATATCGCTCAAAAGCATCGGAGGAATCTGCAGCGACCTGCGCATGTCGTAACAATGTTGCTGCATTGGAACCGTGCTCCGGACAAACCGCCGCACCAATCGCCGGGTGCAGTTCCAGACGCATGTCCTTGAATTCAATGGGTTGAATCAGGTTGCGTATCATTTCATTTACGTCATCACTATGGGCTTCGGCGTAATCCGCATCTATCAACACCCCGAAGGCATCATTTTCCAAAGAGCATAAGTTCGCTTCAAAGGAAGGGCCTTTAATGACTTTTAATCCAGGCGTTGTAGCCACGATATTATTGTAGTGGCGTGCCACATCACGCAGCATTAAATCCGTATTGCGATGACCCAGCGTCTTGTTTATCTCGGGATAGCGGGTAATTTCTATGATGCACACGGCGATCCGTGTATTTCCCCGTTGTTGGAGCGCATCGTCTATCTGCCGCTCGAAACACGCGCGATTGGGCATCATCGTGACCGAGTGCGACAGTGAGTTGTGCAGCAGCTTGAGTTCGGCTTCGTGTCGTTCATCAAGTGCTCGAAGACGCTCACTTTGAGCGGAAATTTTGTCTTCATGCTCGCGATAAAAGCGATACGCCAGCGCGGCATTCAGAATAAAAACTTCCAGCGCCGAACCTATCTGCATGCCATATTCAGTCGCAAAACTGCTTGGCAGAAACCCTTGCTTGCTCATCGCTGTGACCGTCGCTCCGAACATAAACGTCCCCCAGGCAATGGTATACACCCAGGCGATGCGGTTGCCCATTAAAGCAATTATGGGGCCGAGTAACAGCAACACAAAAGCACCCGGAATCGCGACCAGAACCGATAATTTCAGCGAATTCTGGGCATCCAATACGAACACGCCAACAAGGCATCCCAGTGTCACCAAGACGATCACATCAATCAGATAACTGAGATTTTTACTATACGATCTTATGGATAGAAATTCCCTCGAAAACAAGGCCGCAAACAGCAGACAACTCGCGGGAAGAAGTAATAGCAACACGTGATGAAAGGTGGGGGTGTCCGAAAATATAAACGGGTATAACTTGGCTCGCATCACGGCGAAAAAAGTCATGAACAGGAACGTTGACACCGAATAATAAAGATACATCCTCTCGCGCAGCGCGATAAAGATCAGCAGGTTGAAAAATACGATCACCAGCACCACGCCAAAATACAAGGCATGTAATTCATCTTCTTGTGCAAGGTTGACAAACAACGCGGTGCTCTCCCACAAATTGATGGGTACCAGTTGTGAGCCAGCACTTACTACGCGAAGATAAATGGTGTTGCTTTCACCGGGCTTCAGCTGAATAGGGAAGAGAAAGTGTGGGTGCGGAATCAAACGCTCTGAGTATGGCGACCTGTCTCCTGTATGAACATGCTGGTTCGGCGTCTCATCGCTGCCAGTCTCTTCTATTTTTTCTGCCCGCTGATAACGATAATAATCGACTGAATCGAGCAGTGGATAGCGAATTTCGATGATTTGATTGGCCGTTGTTGTTCCTGGGTTCGATAGGGAGAACCGGTACCAATAGGGGTAAGGCTTATACCCAAAGTTAGCATAATCTTCGACTACTGGCTGCCAATGACCTTGAAACGTTCCGTTGCGGATTTGCTCAATCGTTTCTACCCCGGAGGTATCTGGATAGAATTCAGCTTGAATGATGACAGAATCCTGGTCTGTTGGTAAGAAAGTATCAAATATCTGATTACTGTGCGCTAAAGGCATGCCCAAAATCAACAACAACCATACCAATACCAGATACCCGTATTTCTTTAAACAATCTGACTTCACTATTTCGCCTTTTGATCCGGCTTATCAATAATACCGCCATGTATAAAAATGAAATCTTTCTCATTAATCTTATAAGCGTAGCAGCTGCAGGCTAACTTGCTTAAACACACGAATCATTATTCGGCGTTCTGATGTTTTTGGTCTAGAATATTCTTGTTCATTCAATCCCCGTCAAAGCACAATTATAGTCATAAGAGAGGTTATTTATGCATAGCGCCGAAGAAAGCCGTCAAGCAAGAATCATTAGCGAGCTGCGAGTTTTTATTCGCAAGGTACTGAGTGACCCAAATCTTGCCGGCCAATGTATGGATATTGCTCGAAAGTTAAAAGATGAGCCGGACGCCGGGCAATTGATTGCAAGAGACATCAGCGCATCGACAATCGTCCGCATTCCAGAAGAGCACTCCGATGCGGATGATATCTTTCTGGAAATCATCCGCGAAGTGTTAGATGACGAAGCGGCTCTTTACTGAACCTGAGTTGTCACACCCGCGTTTTGTCCGATGCTCACTCAACAACCGGCATTGCCCGAGCAATCAGTGACGCGCAGTCAATTCCTTTGGGCAGTGTTCCGTATACCCAGCCAGGATTTCCGCCATTCAGGCGTGCCTGGCAGTAAGCGTTGGCGACTTCAGGGTCACCATATTGCAGCAAGGTAGAGGCTTGAATGGTCAGTGCCATTTTTCCTACCAAGGTACGCGACTGATACTCCAAATCACTCAAATCAGATAGCGCCTGCTTCAAGTCGGACAGCGCCGCATCCATTAGTGGGTGCTTACCTTCAGCGAGATGAATTTCGTTCATGAAGGCGTCCAGAGATTCCGGGGTTCGCTGCATCGCTCGAATCATATCCAGACACTGAACATTGCCACTGCCTTCCCAGATCGCATTGATTGGCGACTCTCGGAACAAACGCGGCATAATGCAGTCTTCCATGACTCCGCTACCACCAATGCACTCCATCGCTTCATAGATGTGTCCGGGGGTGCGTTTACAAATCCAGTATTTACCAATCGCGGTGCCCATGCGCACCAAATATTTTTCGGTATCGTGTTCTGTTCTCTGGTCGAGTGCCCTGGCCAGACGCATGGAAAACGCAGTCGCGGCTTCGTGTTCAAGTATCAAATCAGCCAGTACATTTTGCATCAAGGGTTGATGGGTCAGGCGATCGCCAAATGCTGATCTTGCATTACAGTGATGGGTAATCTGGGCGATACCCTGGCGCATCAGGCCAGAGGAGCCAATCATACAATCGAAACGTGTCATCGCCACCATCTCTAGAATTGCTGAGACACCGCGCCCCTCATCTCCAATCAACCAGCCCAGAGCGCCACGTAATTCTGTTTCGCATGAAGCGTTAGAGGCATTGCCCATTTTATTTTTTAGCTGTTGGATTTGTATCGGATTCTTACTGCCATCGGGCCGCCAGCGCGGTACCAAAAAGCATGACAGGCCTGCTGGTGTCTGGGCGAGCATTAAGAAAGCATCGCACATTGGCGCGGAAACAAAATATTTGTGGCCGACCAATTCATACGTTTGACCCGACCCAGGCGTACCGACCGGAAAGGCCCGTGTACTGTTTTGTTGCACATCGGAGCCTCCCTGTTTCTCCGTCATTGCCATACCGATGGTGACACTCTCTTTGTCAACGTGACTGACATTGCGGGCATCGTAAGTCGCGTGCATCACTTTTCCGGCCCACAGGTCATATAGATCCGGCTGGCGTAGTAATGTTGGAATCGCCGCCGAAGTCATGGTGATCGGACAGCCGTGGCCGGC